>Ga0187886_1000733_pt1 | contig 35900 bp, 35 predicted proteins | sample June2016WEW_20_1_FD_133001 | JGI IMG/M metagenome (GOLD analysis project Ga0187886, IMG submission 133001) | Peatland microbial communities from SPRUCE experiment site at the Marcell Experimental Forest, Minnesota, USA - June2016WEW_20_150 | ecosystem: Environmental > Terrestrial > Soil >...
AGAAGGTGTAAACTCGATCAGGAGATCTCCAGGCTCGAAACAATATCGAATATCTGATATCAAAGCCAAAAATTTCGAATATTTTTGAGTAGATATTAGGATTTGAAGCGGCAAACCAGCATGTCGCATAAAAGGGAAGGTTGTTTCTGGGTGAATTTAAACTCTCGGGCGAATGAAGCCGTTTAAAATCATAGCCCTTCTCAAATTTAGAGACGTTTTAAAACCAAGATTCAGGGTCCGGGGATGGGGAAATGTGGCCTAAAAGTCGCCCGGATGAATGTGGACATCCACGAGGGCAGGCCGGCCCAAGTTTAGGGCTTTCTCCAGGGCTAGATGCAGTTCATCTGGCTGCTCCACTCTGAAGCCCTTTACCCCCAAGCCCTCTGCCACTCCGGCGAAATCCAGGGGCTGTTTGAAAAAGTTCATCCCAATGTATTCGCTTTTGCGGTCCTTGAGCCCCAGGGTGGGATAGTAGTAATTAACCAGAAACTGCTTCAGGATTTGGTAGCTGCGGTTGTTGCAAATGACATAGGTAACCGGAAGATCGTAGTAAGCAGCCGTCCAGAGCCCCTGGATGCCGTACATGGCTGCGCCGTCCCCGATAATGCCTACCACTGGACGATTGGGTCTGGCCAACTTGACGCCCAAAGCCCCGCCGATGCCCCAGCCCAGAGAGCCACCCCTTATACTGAAAAAGCTGCCTGGCTCATTAAATGCCATGGCTCTGAGCAGATGGATCGAAGAGGTGCCGGCTTCATTGACGATGATGGTGTCCGAGGGCAGTACCTCCTTCATCTCCAGGAAAAGGCGCATGGGGTCCATGGGTTTCTGCTCCCACACCTGACGGGCTTGCTCCAGCAGGGTTTCCTGCTGCCGGGTCTTAGCTCCCGCCAGAGTTGATGCACGCCTCCTAGCCGCTTCCCTTTCCGCGCCAGACATTAGCTGCCCTAGGGCTTTATATAGGTCTCCCAGGCCTCTCTTTATGTCCCCCCAGACACCGACTTCCACCGGGAGGTTCTTCTCAATCTCCCAGGCGCTCACGTCCAAGTGGACAAACTTGCTCTTCCCCGTTAGCATGAGAGGCATGTATAGGAACTGGCTGAAAAGATTGCATCCAACAGCCAGGATGATATCGTGTTGGCTCAGGGTCTCTCGTGTGGCTGGGGAGTTCAGGTTTATGAAGTCCCAAAATTGTGGATGACCCGTTGGAAAGTTGACCTCTGAGGAGATCCAGGCGATGGCCGCCACGGGCGCACCGAGGATTTCAGCAACCTTCACGGCTTCCTGGACTGCACCAGCCTGGGCTATCCGGTCCCCCACGATCATCAACGGGTTCTTTCCTTTGGCCAGCGCATGAGCCGCCTGCTCCACAGCTTCCCCATCGGGGTTTAATCGGAAGTAGACTGGGGAGGCAGGCGTCAAATCCAGTTCCGCCTCCTCATCCAGGACGTTCCACGGCAGCGAAAGAAAGACTGGGCCGGTAGGCGGTGTAGAGGCAGTACGGAAGGCGCGCCGTATGGCTACGGGCACATCCGTCGCATAGCGCACTTCACCGCTCCACTTGGTATATTGGCGGCACATTTGCACAAGGTCCCCCGAAAGAGTGGGCTCTTCAAGGAGCATTCGGGTGTCCGATTGGCCTGCCGTCAATATTAAGGGTGTACCGCCCTTGAAAGCATTATAAAGCATGGAGATACTGTTGGCTAACCCGCCTGCAATGTGGACGTTCACAAAGCTGGGTTTGCCAGTAGCCCTTGCATAACCGTCAGCCATGGCAACCGCCGAGGTCTCCTGAAGGGCTAGGATATACTTCAACTGCGGATAGTCCTGTAAACCATCCATAAGGGGAAGTTCTGTGGTGCCCGGGTTACCGAATACGTACTCTACACCATGGGCGATCAACATCTCTAGTAAAGCGTGACGACCTGTTTTTCGCTGCATCGGCTCACTCTCTCAATTTTTTTAATCCAAAGGGCCTTGGACCCCTGGAGTCATTTCTTCCTGGCATATAAGAACAGATACCTGTTCTACGGGTTTGAGCCTTACTATTTACTGTAACAGATATATGAGAGCTCACTTCAGGTTAACCAAGAACGGAACTGAATGTCAAGCGAAGAAGACCACAAGATATGGGGTGCTTTCTTAAGCTTTCCGAGGAAGGCCTGGAAAAGGGGCCAAGAGCTGACCTTCGTGCTGAGATTTCCAAACTCCGCTGGTCATTCTCGCGGTCACCTATTTCGGCAGAAGGGCAGTGGCATTGAAGATCGGCAGCTAAACACGTTCTGCACGAACGTCCCCTCCTCCCTTCCATGAAGGAAAGCGGCCCATTCCTGCTCAAATTAGCACACGGTTTCACCATATCAAAGCAGAATTTTCGCGATACGCTTTTCCGTAGGTACCTAACCCCGCAGAAAGAGATGCTATTGGAGATTATTAGCTAGATCCGTTTCGCACGTATGGCCCCTTCCGTGCTCCCCTTCTTCGGGCAGGAGAACAATGCTTTATTACTTTAGCTCGACTCTAATCTACTCATGTAAGAATTTAAGTGGAAATCTGAAACTGCCGAAAAATAGGATAAAAGCCAAAAATGAAGAGTCTTAGGTATCAAACATGAACCGTATAACTTATCACCTAACAATTCCTTCAATTATCGCGGTTGTCTTTTTTATAATAGCCACAACACCGGTTGAAGTATTGGGATGCCGCACACGGGGGTTAATAGCAGTGCTGATTGCTCTTATTAGTGGTCTCGCGGCATTGGGTACCGCGATTGTGGGCACTAAGGGCAGAATGCGGGGGGATGCAGAGGCTATTTGGTGGGTGGCAAGCTCAATAATCTTGATAATACCGATTATCGCCCTCATCATTATGGCATAGGGATGCTTAACATTTACCCCAGCCGGACCGCTTTAAAGTGGCCGCTGAGCCTATTTGTTATACGCTCTTTCAATCGGAGATCATCAACCTTTAGCTTTGCCGAATCACCTCTCTTTGTAAATGGAATCCTGGTTTTGGGGGCCAACAGGGGACGTGCGTGCTGAGATTGCCAAAATCCACTAGGCATTTTCGCGGCCACCTATTTCGGTAGCGAGGCAGTGGCATTGAAGGTCGGCACTTAAACACGTTCTGCACGAACGTCCCCTCCTCTCCGCATGGGTGGACATGGGTTGACCTCCTTTCTTGTTGGTTCCCGCTCTTTGGTTTCTACCAAAGAACTAAGAAAGTGTCACCCATGTCTATTTACAACATATCTTGTGCTAAAATTCCCTTGACACACAATTGCCTTTTTTGTATTTTCAACTCAGCCCAAAGCGAGTTCTTATCAATTGAAGGGTTGAACTGGGCGGCCTGGCGGTTTGATTGGCCCTAGTGGCAGGAGGCCTCAGTGCTCGCTGCAACCGGATGGGCCTAACAGTGGGTCGAGGAGGGAATCAGTCATGCCCAGAAAGGTCACAATGCATCCGGATCGGTTGATGTTTCCGAGACCGACTCTCTTGGTCGGAGCAAATATTGACGGCAAAGCCAACTTCATGACGGTAGGAGGAGGTGGAGTCGCCAATGCTGAACCGCCAATGATTTCCGTGCTGATCAGACATCACCGCCACACGCTGAAGGGCGTCTTGCAGAACCTGACTTTTTCGGTGAATACGCCCTCAAGTGACCTGGTTGCCGAGACGGATTACTGCGGGATCACATCGGGTGCTGAGGTTGATAAAGTAAGCATCTGCAAATTCACGGTGTTTTACGGCAAGTTGCTGACGGCGCCATTAATAGAACAATGCCCGATTAACCTCGAGTGCAAAGTCGTGCATATCCTGAATCTGGGAAGTCATGCGTTGGTGATTGGCCAGGTCGAGGGGACCTATGTCTCGGAAGATTGCCTTACCCAAGGGAAGCCGGATGTGTCTAAGATGAAACCACTCATCTACAACCACGAGTCGGGTGAATACCTGGCTTTTGGAAAGGTCGTCGCCAAGGCGTATAGTATCGGCAGGCAGTTGAAAACAAGAGGGTGATGAGCCAGTCCGGGCATGGAGCCTTCGAGTGCGGGATTGCTTTCGAAAACTCCTTGACCTGCCCTGCCCCATTTTATACAATCCCATCCGATTTAAATTTAATTAGATGAGGAGGATAAAGTGGCAAAACGAAAATCAAAGTATTTTTTTCGGACTGAAGATCTTCCGGTGGTGAATTTAACCGAAAAATCCAAAAGCCGCATGGTTACAGGGCAAAATACGTTGATCAGCTTTATCGAAAATCCGCCTGGCTGTGTTTTTCCACTTCACAAGCATCCTTCGGAACAGACCCTCATCATGTTAGAGGGAGAGGAAGACCACATTTGCGGTGAGGAAAAGTTTTTGATGAAAGCGGGCGATATCTGTATTCATCCCCCGAATGTGATGCATGGAGGGGAAAGTAAGACAGGATTCAAAGGAATCGATATCTTTAGCCCTCCCAGGGAGGAGTGGCTTGCAAAACTGAAGCAAGCTCTGAAAGAAAGGGGGGAGGGCTAGAGCTTAGTCAAAGCATTTAAATGGGCATGTCATTCTTCAAGAAGGAAAATACAAATTTCTAAGAAACGAAATTCCTAATGAAAACCACCCTTGGATAATATGCCTCCTAATTGATCGGTTATCCTGGGCTAAAGGGGGGGACCTTCATCGTTTTACCCGCTCCCGGCGGGCCGATCATGATGGAGTTCAGACCTTAAAAATCTTCCCAAAATTAGGATCTAACAAACAGCAAAGTTAACCGTGTTCAATTTATGGATTTAAAATATCCTTTAAGGGGTCTTCCGTCTCAACGGCGGTGCTATAATACTCCATTATGAAACGCCTTTCCATCCTCATTTCGATTGTAGCTCTCTTAACCTGCGTCCAGGTCGGCCAGCCCTGGCTTTTAAGCTTCCCCCACTATTTGCCATTTCCAGCATCTTATTGAAATTTGATCTTTAATAAAAATACCACAGTCCACAAAATTAGAACACAAACTGTCAAGAGAAAATACCAATTGTGAAAATACCAATTGCGCGGAGGTTTCCGCAGAGATCTATCATTGATCTCGTCGATCAAAATTTTAGGGTATTTATAACCAAGCTGATTCAGTTCTGTTGGGCACCTCATGCATTCGGTGATGATAAAACCAGGAGTGTTGAGTCGCGTAAGTAGGGTTGTACAAGCCGCCACAATATTGGCTGATATTTCTCTATCGGAAAAGAGCTTACAAATGAAAAAAAACAATAAAATGGAAGTAGAGAGGACCAGCAAAAACAGTCCATTTTTGCATTCAACGTTACCTTTGTAAAGGGCGATAAGACCACCTAAATAGAGAGCCGTCGCTGCCCACCCCATTTTTTCTTTGTGGTCGTGATACCTTGCATTATAATCACGTTCCGAAAGCAGCATTGTGCGAAGAACTTCTTTAACTTTATCATCCGGTAGGTCTTTTCCTTTTTCTTCCGGCATTTGGGAACCTCCTACTGAATTACTCCTTTATTCTTTTTAGCCACTCTTCCGCCCATTTTTGAAATTCAGGATATTTAGCATCTTTTTTAACCTGTTGAATAAGTTCTTCTGATGGTGGATTATTTTTAAAATATTCATTATCAAAAACATAGCTGTCCCAGCAGTGGCAGTTGTCATGCGGAATGTCTGGATACTTTTCTTTGGGGTAAACTCCTCGCCCCATTCCGTATGAATCCTGGGTTGCCAATTTTCCACAAATATCATTTGTCAGATGCATTCCCAAATTCCATTTTATCCCCACTATATAGGGCTTATCTTTTGCATCGATGATATTTTGTTTTCTACATTGCCGAGAATAAGTTTCCATTTCCTGTATTCTTGGTTTTTTAACTTTTCTCATTGCCGCCAAGGTGGCTTTCCTGATTTTTTCATCAACAACTTCCTTACCAGTTGAATCGAAGACTTTTATCTTTTTTCGCACCAGGGCTTGGCCTCCTTTTAAAAAAGGATGGGATTAGATCCAGGCAATTTTCTTCCACAAATCGAAAACCCCATTCCCCTACCTACAGGAAATGGGCTTCATTTTACCTTGGCCACAATTTAGCCCTTTGGGCAAAAGGTTATGGGTGGATGGTAGGAAATTGTAAGCCGGGGCAGAGCCATGTCTGCCCCATAAGCCTCGCAAAGACAACAAACCCTCAGCCAAGGATAAAAGAAGTTGGTAGTTAAGGCTGAGGGGGTATATGAGGTTTGGTCGTAATAACTATGAAGGGGCTCACAAAACCTATGCCAGTCACCGTTGAATTCGGCTGAACCATGGCAAGTGATAAATAATTATCCCTTTGGTCCAATTTGTAATTATAACAGGATAGGTCCCATACCGTTGGTTGAACATTTTCATCAAAGGTTGACCGAGCTAATAAAACGTCAAGATCCGGTCGAGTGTTCCAGGTGAAAGTTCTGGCGGACCAAGAATCATTTGAAACATAATAGATATCGACTGGAACAGGACCGTAATACTGTGACAAGCCTCCGTAACGCGCAATCAGCACCACAGAGTCAATATGTGTGTGATCGCTAATTGAAGAGAGGTCGTACTTCAGGTAAACGATATGTTGATCATCGCCGTAATGATAGACGCTCAACCCGTAATCATAAAAATTAGTATCAGGATATGAACTGTCAACAGAACCATTTTCCCCATTTACCGGGTAGAGCATATAGATGCCTGCAAATGTTGCTCTTATTTGAAAGATTGATAAAAAACACAAAAAAAAGAAAACACCGATCACAATATTTCCAATCCTGTTCTTCATAGGTTGCCGCCTGCCCTCTGTAATGACCAGCATGGGCAAAAAGGTCCCTCTTAATGAAGTGAGCTTCTTCATGGTCTCCTCCTTTCTTCTTTTGGGAATAAAAAAGCTTCCAAGAGATTAAACGAATCCCTGGAGGCCAATATTGGCACCTTCCGGAACTCTTTCTCATACTTCCCTCCAGAAGGTTAAAGGTTAGCTTATCGGGTTACCAAAATCCTGGTGGGAGCTGCTTAAATCAAGTTCTGTTTTCCCGTTAAAAGATAAGCAATTCATATACCAAATGGATGAGATTATTATAACTTCCTATTTTTACAAGTTATGTGGGAAAGAACCCCTTTGTTTGCGAACGTTAAAAGTGGAAGAACCTTTCTCAAAAGTCCCAAATTACTTCCTTAAAAAATGTAAAAAACGTTTCCCCACTCTTTACTGATTTGAGATTGAAATCTTCTATTTTTAAGAAAAATCCGTAAATCACTCTTTCAGCGGTATATGTTGACCTTGTTTTTAAGAAGATAATCATTTCTGGGCAAGTAGTTCTGCCGCCTTTTTTAATTCTTTTGATGCTTCATTCCAAATAAATGATAACAAACAACTGATATGTACCTTTGTTGATTCAGGATCATATTCCTTCATCCGCATAAGCGCTCCCCCATCTTTATATTCTTTATTTGCTTCTGGATAAATCCTAAAAACCTCCTCTTCAACGAAATAAGGTAGTATTTCTGGATAATTACGGGAGTAGCCAGAAAACTTATATTCCCAAAAATGCCTAGCATTTTCATAGTGCATCATAGCTCTTATTATTGAATCTGTTAATTGGGGTCTCGCCTTTGCTTCTGGGCTTTCTAAGAATATGTTAACTTCAAATTTGGCATCACCCAATGCTGCCCCATAATCTTTATATGAAATACCAGCTTGGCATCTGGCTTCGAGCTTTTTTAAACCCCTAAAAGCTTCTTTTGCAGATTCTCCATACGAGACACTACAGAAAATCCAAAAAAATAGAGTCACCATAAAAAAAATATTTTTCATTAAAATTTCCTCCGCCTTTATGTCATTTCGACAACCCTCCCTTGTTCTCCCTTGTTTCCCGGTAAGCCTTTAAAAACCTCTCCTGGTATTGCCCGATTAAAGATTAATTAACCTTCTATAACCAAAGGCCGACGATTTGGAGAATGAAGCCAAGAATAATTAGAATCCACCCCAAATAATATCTATATTTCTCCTTAGGGTGACCTAAAGCATTTCCATTGGCGCGTTGAATGTGGCGGACAAAAAACGCAATTATGATGGCACCCAAAATATTTAGAAAGAGGCCTATACTAATGATGAAACGGGGGTCGAGCTGCATTAAATAATCTCTCCTCTCCATAAACAAAAAACCCCATTCCTCCGTCTTAAAGAAATGGGGTTTTATTTTCTCCTGGCCATGGGCCAATCCTCTGGGTTAATGGATATTAGAGCGGGTAGGATTTCTGATGGGATAATAGCAGATTAAGGAAACTTGTCAACATTCCATTGTCACAACCCTCTCTTACTCTCCCTCGCTTCCCGGTAAGCCTTCTGATACTTCTACTCGATTATATCAAAACGGGGAGGAAGGCCCAATCGTAATCAGGGAGGGGGAATTATTCCACTGGGGGTTAAGTGTCTAAGGGGTTTTGAGGAAGGAAATTATTTGTTGAAACCGATCCCCCAGGGGTGGAGGATTAACAAATTTATCGTTTATACTCCCCAACATAACCATTTAATAAAAAACCCCCGGGGGTGGTGGAAGGCCGCCAGGGGACCCAGTGAAAGGGGTTCAAACCTGAACTATTCACTAACACCAGGATCTATAATGTGATTGGGGACAACGTTATATATAGAAATAGTTTTTTCAGTGGTCAAGATAGGGGCGACGGCTGCTGCGGCTTACGATCTGGCCTTTAATTTTTCCCAAAAGCCTCTGGGGGAGACAATTTCCATATTTCCAATCTTGCGCAGTTCAAGCAGCTCACTGTCCCCAGTGACGAGAAGATCGGCCCCACCACTCAACGCCGAGGATAGAATTGGCAAATCGCTTTTGTCTTGGAGATTCACATCGGGCTTGGCAGAAGGTGTTGAAAATAGCGCATCCTGCTGAATCATTTTTAGGAATTCCGATATTAGATTTTCTGGAAGGTTCAACTTTTTGCGAAAGACCCGTTGCAGCTCTGCCAGTAAATGTGCGGATACAATTAGGTGGTGAGAGATAAGAACTTCCCTTAACACATCCGCGCAAAGACCCCTTGTGGCCACTGCACTAACCAGAACATTTGTGTCCAGAAAGACTTTCATGAAATCTGGGAGAAGACATCTTCATCGCTTAAAAGCCCGCGTGCTTCTGCGAAGGGCATGATCCTTTTCCTCAGGGTCTCGAATTGTTCGAGTCGGAGTTGCCTCCGAAGGGCTTCGCGCGCGATCTCACTTCGATTTCTCCCAGACCGCCGGCTGGCCTTAGTCAGCAAATCATTAAGATCTTTGTCCAACCGTATGGTTATGGTTGCAGTCTTCATGTTTTACATTGTAATACAGACGTTAAGGACTGTCAATCTTTTCCAGCGTAAAGTACGTAGTCGGTTTCCCTCTCCAGTTAGAACTGCCGGTTGAAATTCTCGATGGTCTAGATTTAAAGAAGGTTTTTAGGCGGAACCATCATGATAAGAAAGCACCAAGCGATTCCGATAGCCGGCCAAAACCTGCATGAGGCCCGCTTCCCTTTTGAGAATAATCCCATGCTGCTCCAGCCGGGCTGGCTAAAAAACCCGGTTTTCCCCTTGCAAACTGGACGATACCCTAAAGCAACGTCCGGTCCAGGCTGCGGTACTGGATGGCTTCGGAGATCTGGGGGGCGGTGAGGGACTCAACGCCCTCCAGATCCGCGATGGTGCGGGCGATCTTCAGGATGCGGGTATAGGCCCTCGCCGAGAGGCCGAGTTTGTCGATGGCCTGCTCCAAAAGGGCCTTGGAGTCCTCCCCGATCTGGCAATATTTTTTTAAATGCCTTGAGGTCATCTGGGCATTGCAGTAAATACGCTTGGCGGCAAAACGCTGGCGCTGAATTTCCCGGGCGCGGTTGACCCTTCCTTTGATCGTTTCGGAGTCCTCTCCAGATATTTCCCCGGTGAGATCCCGATAGCGCACGGCCGGAACCTCGATGTGAATGTCGATGCGGTCCATCAGCGGGCCAGAGATCTTTGAGCGGTAGCGAAGGATCTGGGGCATGGTGCAAGTGCACTCCCGGTTGGTATCCGTGTAAAAACCACAGGGACAGGGATTCATCGCCCCCACAAGCATGAGGGAAGACGGAAAAGTAAGGGAGGAGAGCGCGCGAGAAATGGTCACCTTGCCATCTTCCAGCGGCTGGCGCAAGACCTCCAAAACATTCTTTTTGAACTCGGGTAGTTCGTCTAAAAAGAGAACACCGTGGTGGGAAAGGCTCACCTCTCCCGGCTTGGGAATCTGGCCCCCACCGATGAGGCCTGCGTCCGAGATGGTGTGATGCGGAGAGCGGAATGGGCGGGTGGCAATTAACGCGCTGTGAGGCGGAAGCAATCCCATGACGCTGTAAATCCGGGTCACCTCGATGGCCTCTTCAAAAGAGAGGTCGGGCAGAACGGTAGGGATCCGCTTGGCCAGCATCGTTTTACCCGCTCCCGGCGGGCCGATCATGATGATGTTATGGCCTCCGGCGGCGGCGATCTCCAGGGCGCGCTTTACGTGCTCCTGGCCCTTGACTTCGTTAAAGTCTTCCGAGTAGTTCCTTTCCCGGCGAAAGATCTCCTGGAGGTCCACCGAGGTGAGGGGCAGGGCTTTTTGGCCGTTGAGAAAATCTACCACCTCGGAGAGAACATCCACCCCCAACACCTCGATCCCCTGGACCACTGCCGCCTCCTCGGCGTTTTCTTTTGGAAGAACGACGCCGCGCTTGCCCTTCCCTTTTGCCGCAAGGGCGAGGGAGAGTGCGCCCCGGATGGACTTCACTCGACCATCGAGGGAAAGCTCTCCCAAAAAGAGGTAATCTTCCAGGCGTTCGCTGGAGACAACTTCCAGAGCCGTGAGAATGCCCACGGCAATGGGCAGGTCAAAACCGGCTCCTTCTTTCTTCACGTCTGCGGGGGCGAGATTGACGGTGATTCGTTTCGGCGGGAAGTCATAGCCAGAGTTCTTGATGGCCGACTTCACCCGTTCCTTCGATTCCTTGACAGCTCCATCAGGCAGCCCCACGGTTGCAAAAACGGGAAGGCCCTGAACGATGTCTACTTCCACTTCCACCAAGTAGGCATCGATTCCTAAAATGGCACCGCTCAGTACTTTGGCCAGCATCCAGGGTTTTCCTTTCAGGGCTGAAAAAAAGACCTGATTTAAGCGTTGCTGGGAGGAGAAAATTTTTTTATACTTATAACAAAAGGCTCCTGGCAAGGCAAGGTTTTTTAACTTCTTCCGCAGCCAGCGCAGAGGAGACATTTCCATCCCAGGGAGAGAAAAGATGGCCAAATTAACCCATTTTGACCGGGAGGGGCGCGCCCGGATGGTGGATGTGAGCGCTAAGCCCGTGACCCATCGAGTGGCCGTAGCCTCCGGACGAGTGCTCATGAAGGCCCAGACCCTGCAGCGAATCGTAAATAAAGAGATCGAGAAAGGGGACGTCTTAGGTGTGGCCAGGGTGGCGGGGATCCTGGCCGCGAAGCGCACGGGAGAGATGATCCCCATGTGCCACCCGTTGGCCCTCGACAGCGTGGAGATCCGCTTCCGGACGGATGCCCGGCATTCACAGGTGCATATCGAGGCCCGGGTGAGATCTACGGGAAAGACGGGGGTGGAGATGGAGGCATTGATGGCCACCGCGGCCGCGGCCCTGACGATTTACGATATGTGTAAAGCCGTGGACCGGGGGATGACGATCTCGGACATCAAGCTCATGAAAAAATCTGGGGGGAAAAGCGGGACCTATATTCGGCCTGAAGAATAAGGGTACCCGGCCGCAAATTTAGGTAAAAATATTCTTTTTTCATCCGATATATGATATAAGTATGTACGATTCTACGAAAGATCGAGGGAAGTAAGAAGATGGAAAAGGAGAGGCTCGCCTATTTCAGGGAGCTTCTTAATGAACGTCTGCAGACTCTGTTCAATGAGGTGGAAAAGACTGTCACCGGCATGACCCTCGAGAACACCTTTCCCGACCCTACCGACCGAGCCAACCTGGAGACAGACCGCAATTTTGAGCTGCGTATTCGCGACCGCGAGAGAAAGCTGATTCTAAAGATCAAAGAGGCTTTGGCCAAGATCGAAGAAGGAACCTTTGGCATTTGCGAAGAATGCGGTGAGGCGATCTGCGAGGAAAGGCTGAAGGCCCGTCCTGTGACCACCCTTTGCATCGGTTGCAAGACCAAAGCCGAAGCGGAAGAGAACAAAAAAGTATCCCTCAGCTAAGCGTCAGCCCTCCCCGATGAGAGGCCAAGTCTCGGGCTGCGAGGGCGGCACCCAGGGCGCCGATGATCTGGGGTTCTGGAGGAACGAAGAGCTTTACCCCTAGCCGGTCCTCCAAAGCGTGGACGACTCCTTCATTTTTCGCTACTCCCCCGGTGAGGGCGACCTCTTCCTCTATTCCCACGCGGTGGACCAAACCCAGAATACGGTCGGCAATGGCGTCGTGTAGCCCGCGGATGATCACTTCCTTCGGCTGATTCTCGGCGATCAAAGAGACCACTTCTGATTCAGCAAAGACGGTACAAGTGCTGGAGATCTTGATCGTCCGCGGGGCACTCCGGGAAAGTCTCCCCAGGTCCTCCAGGTTGACTTCCAGGGCATGGGCCATGACCTCTAAGAAACGCCCCGTACCTGCGGCGCACTTGTCGTTCATCTGGAAGTCCACGTTTCGCCCCCGTCCGTCCAACCGGATGACTTTACTGTCCTGGCCGCCGATATCGATCACGGTCCGCGTTTCAGGATGAACAAAGAATGCTCCTCGGGCATGACAGGTGATCTCCGTGATCCTCTTATCGGCAAAGGGGAAGGAGGCCCGTCCGTATCCGGTGGTGACAATGCCCAGGAGGTCTTCTTTCTGGATCTTTGCCTCCCTGAGGGCGGCAGCTAAAGAGCGCTCTGCGGCCGTCCGGCTGTTTGCCCCGGTGGGCAAGATGGAGTATGCCAGGATTTGGTCGTCTTCTAGAATCACAGTTTCAGCCGTGATCGAACCGATGTCAATTCCGGCGACGATCATGGGGGGTACCACCTTGAGAGAATCGTTTTTTTGGAGTATATTACCCACCAGCTGAAAAAACAAGTATGCTTCCCGCACCGGCTCGCTGAGAGCTGAAATCTTAAAGGGGACTACCCATGGACTTCCGCTTAACGGAAGAGCAAAAGATGACGCAGGAGATGGCCCGGAATTTCGCTGAAAAGGAGTTGAAGCCCAGGGCCGCCGAGATTGATGAGACCCGTTTGTATCCCCTCTCCATCCTAAAAGCCATGGCTGGCCTGGGGCTGATGGGCATGAATATCCCTGCGGAATATGGGGGCTCCGAAGCCGGGGTGGTGAGTTATAGCTTGGCCATGACGGAAATCGGAAAAGGCTGCGCCTCCACCGCCGTAACCATGTCGGTAACCAATATGGTGGCAGAAGTGATCCACGCCTTCGGCCAAGAGGCAATTCGCCGGGCCCACCTGCCCAAAATCTGCGACGGTCGATACTCTGGAGGAGCCTTTGCGCTGACAGAATCTATGTCTGGTTCAGACCCTTCATCCATGAAATCCAGCACCCGGCTGGACGGAGATCATTATGTCTTAAACGGGTCCAAGACCTTTATCACCAGCGCCGAGTTCGCCGGGGTTTTCGTGGTCTGGGTCAAGACGGACAAGAATGCCGGGGCCAAGGGCATCAGCGCCTTCCTTGTGGAAAAAGGACAACCCGGGTTCGTGGTCGGTCGGAACGAGGAGAAAATGGGTCAGCGGGGCTCCTGCACCAATGAGATCGCCATCGAGAATTGCCGCCTCCCCCGGGGGAGCCTTCTGGGTCAAGAGGGCGACGGTTTCAAAATCGCCATGATGGCTCTCGACGGCGGACGGATCGGCATTGGATCCATGGCCGTGGGCATCGGCCTGGCCGCCATCGAATACGCCACGGATTACGCCCAGAACCGCGTTCAGTTCGGTAAACCCATCGCATCGTTCCAGGCCATCCGCTGGATGATTGCCGACAGCTTTACAGAGCTGGAGGCAGCCCGGCTGATGGTTTTACGCGCCGCCTTTTTGAAAGAGAGGGGACAGCGCTTCACCCGCGAGGCTGCCATGGCCAAGCTACTGGCTACAGAAACAGCCAACCGCGTCTGTTACAGGGCTCTGCAAATGCTGGGGGGATATGGCTACGTGAAAGAATACCCCTTAGAGCGTTATTCCCGCGACTGCCGGGTGACCACTCTTTATGAAGGGACTTCCGAAATACAGCGCATCGTTATCGCCCGGGAAATATTGGGGCAGACGTTCGTATAAAAAAAGGGGGTTCTCGGGGTCAAGGGGTCCAGGGTTCGAGGATTCAAGTGAAGAAACAGGTAAAGAAAAGTGCAAAGTGTTGAGTGATGAATTTCTTTACGCCTTACGCCTCACGCCACAATCATTGACCCCTGTATTTACTAGAGCACTTCATTCGCTTCCCGGATCATCTTGAATTGGCCCTTGGCCTTGACCTGTTCCAGAAGCTCATCCAGCCAATTCGTCAGGAGCATCTCCTGCTTCTGCTGGAGAACGGCCCGGCGGTAATTTTCTTTTCGGAAATTGAATTGAGCCAGGTCAATCTCTTTCTTCTCCTTGAGACGAAGGATGGAATACTTCCCGTTGAGAAGGACGGGGTTCTCCGCGTAAGGGCTTTTCGCACTAAGGGTAGAAAGGGCTTTCTGCAGCTCCTCCGAAGGGCCCATCTTGGGGGGTTCTGTACCTCTTTCGAAAAAGCCCGTTTCTTCTATCTTAAACCCCTCTTGAGATGCCAGGGTTTTATAATCTGCCCCTTTCTTCAACTTTTCTAAAACTTCTTTTACCTTGGCCAAGGCCTTGTCCTTCTGCTTTTCCCGCCGCAGGGCTTCGGAAACCTGTCCTTCCACTTCTTTCAGTTCAGGGCTACGGGGTTCTTGCCTTTCCACAACCTGAAGAACCGCAAAGGTCTCACCCAATCGGAGCACCGGACTGACATCCCCCTTGCTCAGGAAGAGGGCCGAGTCCCTCAGTTTTGGGTCCAGGTCAATCTTGTCATCCGCAGAAAAAAGGCTCGTTTCTTTTATCGTAAGGTTTTTCTCTTTGGCGAAACCGTCCAGTTGTTTCTCCTTGGAGGCCATGGCGTAGGCTTGATCGGCTTCATCATGGGCCAGTTCCCTGGCATGGCGGGTCCGCAGAATGGATTGAATCTGATCTTTGACCTTCTCCAGGGGTTCAACCTTCCCCTCCTGGATCTCATCAACCTTGAGAACATGGAGCCCATAGGGTGTCTGAATGACGCGACTGATGCCGCCAGCCTTTAGAGAGAAGGCCGCCTCCTCGAACTCCGGCACAACCTGACCGCGGGTGATCGTACCCAGGTCTCCCCCCTGGTCTTTCGTTCCCGGGTCTTCGGAATATTGCTTGGCCAGCTGAGCGAAATCTTTCCCTTGCGCCGCCTCCTCCCGGATGGATTCGGCCTTTTTTCGAGCCTTGGCCAAAGCCTCAGGGTTTTTAGAGTCGGATTTGATCAAGATATGGCGCACCTTAACGCGTTTGGGTTGACCGAACTTTTCCTGGTTATTCTGATAATAGTTTTCTACTTCTTTGGGGGTGATCTGTGCCTGTTTCAAATAATCTTTGGGGTAGAAAAGAAGGTAGCGGGCCTTCACCTTAGCAGGGATTTTGAACATCTCCCGATGCTTGGAAAAGTACCCTTTCACTTCTTCGGGAGTCAGTGAGACTCCTTTGACGTCTAAAGGGTTAAGAGAGAGGATGTCCAGATTCACCTTCTCGAAGGTGCCCCGGTAGACGTCCAAGACTTCCGGGTCTGAAACCTTAGCCGAGGAAACCACTAAGCCCTGGACTTTGGAGGTCAAGAGTATTTGCCTCTGGCCGGCTTCGAATTCCTTGGCGGTTATCCGCGCGCGCTGGAGGGCACGCAGGTAAGTGGCCCTGTCGAAGGTGCCGTCCTTCTGGAAGGCCGGGTAGTTCTGGATTGAGGCCTGGACCTCCTCCGGGGCCACCCTCAATCCCAGGCGACGCGCTTCTTGCAGGAGGAGCACCTTGTGGATCAAATCATTAACCGCCCGCTCCTTCAGACCCATTCTTTTGACCATCTCTTCGTTGAACTGATCCCGGAACCTGGACTGGTAACTTTCCCGCAGGTTCTGATAGGAGTTCTTGGCCTCGGCGATGGTGATCATTTGGTCCCCGATCTTCACCAGATATCGCTCCCGGCCTTCCCGGGGGTTCCAGATCCCCCAGAAGACAAAAACAACCACCACGGCGCCCAGGGCAACCTTAATCATCCAGGATTGGGCATGCCGTCTCATGAAGTCAAGCATGATTCACCTATTCACCTTTCCCTTTCTGTTACAATTCTAGCATTCTTGATAATCTTAAAACGACCAACGACAAAAAGGCAAGGATTTTCCTTTTTAATTTTCTTGCCCTGATCCGCGAATTTTGTTAGTATAATTTTTCAAAATTTACCCTGCATTTCAAGCCTTTCTTCTTTTGAAGGGGGCATCTTTCTTTCCCCTCTGGGGGGCCTCATGAAAGGAGCCAGCAAATGATATTTGATTCCATCCTGGGCCTCTTCTCCAATGATCTGGCCATCGACTTGGGGACGGCCACCACCCTGGTCTATGTCAAAGGTAAAGGGATCGTTCTCTGTGAGCCCTCCGTGGTGGCGGTCCGCAAGGATTCGCGAGGAGGGCGGAAAATCCTCGCTGTAGGAAAAGAGGCCAAGAAAATGCTTGGCCGAACGCCGGGAAACATCGTGGCCATTCGGCCGATGAAGGATGGGGTCATTGCCGATTTCGAGATCACCGAGTCCATGCTGCGTTACTTCATCGCCCAAGTCCATAAAGGCCGGACCTTAGTGAGGCCGAGGATCATCGTTTCCGTCCCTTCGGGAATCACCGAGGTAGAGAAACGAGCGGTGCGGGAATCTGCGCAGTCCGCAGGGGCTCGGGAGGTCTACCTGATCGAAGAACCCATGGCCGCGGCCATCGGAGCCGGCCTACCGGTCAGCGAGCCCTCCGGAAGCATGATCGTAGACATCGGGGGAGGGACTTCCGAAGTTGCCGTGATCTCCCTCTCCGGGATCGTCTACAGCCAATCCGTCCGGGTGGGCGGGGATAAGATGGACGAAGCCGTCGCGCAGTTTATCAAGCGCAAGTACAACCTGCTCATCGGGGAACGTACCGCGGAGATGGTCAAGATTCAAATCGGCACGGCCTACCCCGAAGAAGAAGTGAAGACGATGGAGATCAAAGGGCGGGACCTCTTGTCCGGTACCCCCAAGGTTTTACAGGTCAGCTCCGAGGAAATGCGCGAGGCTTTAGCTGAGCCCATCAATGCCATCCTGGAAGCGGTCAAGACGACTCTAGAGCGAACCCCTCCGGAGCTGGCCGCCGACATCGTGGACAAAGGTATCGTCTTGGCCGGCGGAGGATCCTTGCTGAGAAACCTGGACGTACTCCTGAGAGAGGAGACCAGCCTTCCCATTACCATCACGGAAGATCCGCTCTCGGCGGTGGTGTTGGGATCAGGAAAAGCTTTGGACGAGCTCGACCTCCTCAGAGAGGTAATGATCAGGGCCTGAAGATCCTTAGCGGAGTGGGGAAATGAGCCAGGGTGAAAATGGCCGATGATTGACCTGTTAAAACGTTTCCGGCTTTTCTTCATCGCTTTGCTCTTTCTCCTCCCAGCCTTCCTGATCCTCACTCTCCACGTCCGAGGGGATCGGGAGACCTCGATCGCCGAGAAAGTCCTCCTGCAGGTCTCCTTTCCTCTCCAACAAAAGGTCCAAAGGGCCATCCTCTGGGTGAAGGGAGTGGGAGAGCGCTATATCTTTCTCACCGGGGTGCAGCAGGAAAATCAGGACCTGAAGCGCATCGTCGGCGCCCTGCGCGAGGAGAACAACCGCCTCATGGAAACCATCTGGGCTGAAGAGCGCCTGAAGAAGCTCTACGCCCTGCAATCTCAATATTCCTCCGCCAGTATGGTGGCTCAGATCTTTGCTCGCGACCCCACGAATTGGTTCAAGACCGTTCTGATCAACAAAGGGAAGAAGGGAGGCGTGTCCAAAGACATGGCGGTGGTCACTTCCGAAGGGGTCGTGGGCCGGGTGATCGAGGTCTCTCCGTCCACGGCCAAAGTCCTCCTGATCACCGATCCCAATAGCGCTCTGGATGTTATCGTCCAACGCTCTCGCTCTCAGGGAATCATGGAGGGAAAGGTGGGAGAGATCTGCGTTCTAAAGTACGTGCAGAAGAGTGAAGATGTTCAAGTCGGCGATAAGGTCATCACTTCCAGCCTGGGCGGAATCTTCCCCAAAGGGCTGACGGCTGGCACGGTCACCCAGGTGGAGCGGAAGCGTCCGGGCATCTTCCAGTACATCGAGGTAACGCCTTCGGTGGATTTTTCCAGGTTGGAGGAAGTTCTTATCTTGGAGGGGGAAAAGCCATGAAGAGCCCCCCGAAAATCCGCCCGATTAAAAAAAAAGATCGGCCCCGGCTCGAATCCATCCTCAAGGCCCTAAAACATTTCCAGCCCGCAGAAGTGCAAGTCGCTCTGGAGTTGATCGACATAGCCTTGACCCAGCGAGGCCAGGAAGATTACATCTTCCGCATCGCGGAGGGGGCGGAAGGGCAAATCCTGGGATACATCTGCTATGGTCAAGCCCCCCTGACAGACGCCGTCTATGACATCTATTGGATCGTTGTCCATCCCGCTTCCTGGAATCAGGGGACGGGGACAGCTCTTCTCCGTCAGGCAGAAGAAGAGATGCGGCTCCGGAAGGCTCGCCTCTTGCTTATTGAGACCTCTTCCCGTCCCGCCTACCAGATCCCTCGCGCATTCTACGGCAAGCACGGATATAAGGAGCAAGCCCGGATCCTCGATTACTATGCCGTAGGAGACCCCAAGCTGATTTTCAGTAAAACCCTTACTCCTATTTCGCCCCCAGGCCTAGGCCCCCGGTGGAAGGAAAACTAAGAAGGGGCAAGGCACCCAGTCCGGGATACTCTTTGACAGAAGAGAAAATCATCGTATAATTTGAGTGAGTAGGCATTTCCCCGTTAATACCGATGTCTGCGATGTTCAAGGCCATCTTATTAAAACTGCGAAACATCCGCCGGGGCGAATCTCCCTTTCTGCAGCGGCCTCTGGGGTTGCAGACCCGGATTACCCTGTTGGTTGCCATGGTTGTGGTCAGCGTCCTGGTCGTCTTCTCCTACCTGGACCTCCGCCTTACGGAACATTCCCAGCAGGAGCTATTCCGGGAAAGGACCATCTATGTGACTCGGGAATTAGATGACAGAATCTACAGCCTGAAGAACCTGGAGGACGTTACCTTTCTGGAGGAGGAAATTGCCGGCTGGATGTACGCGCGTCCGTCCATCAAATCGATCGATATCTTTGTTTTCCACAAGAACACTTATAAGGTTCATTACTCGAGTGGGGGAGAGACGGATCTGGGTCTCACCTACCAGAGTCTGCAATCCTTGAAGCGCGACCTCGTCCTTTCCACCCTGACCCGGAAGAATCACCACTCTTACTGGGAGATCCTCGCCCCGCTTCATGTGGGGCGGAAAGTTGTCGGCGGCATTCGCATTCTCACTTCCCTGGAAGAGGCCGAAGCCTATCTGGCCCATAAACGCACCCGCACGATTCTCTTTACCCTGATTAGCGTGGCCATGCTTATTCTGATCCTCACGCTATTTTTCAGCCGGGCGGTTAACCGTCCCATCCAGCGATTGGTGCGAGCCATGTCCGAGGCTGAAGCGGGGAAACTGAACGTGGAAGTCTCCATTACGACCAAGGATGAGTTGGGTCTCTTGGCCGACCACTTTAACCGCATGCTCTCCCGCATCAATCAATTCAATGAGGAGCTGACTCGCCGCGTGGAGACGGCAACCCGAGAGCTTGCCCAGCGGAACGAAGAGTTGCGTCTCGCCAATGAATCCCTCTTCCAGGCCCAACGCCAGTTGGTCCAGGCCGAGAAATTATCCGCCTTGGGTCATATGGCCGCCACGATGGCCCATGAGATTGGCACCCCTCTAAACTCCATCTCCGGTTACATCCAGCTCATGCTCACGGAAGGGACGGGCTCAGGATTGATGACCAAGCGCCTAAAAATCATTGAGTCGCAACTGGACCGTTTGGCGCAAACCATCCGCAATTTGCTCCATTCCACCCGGCAACCGGAGCCTCGACTGCGGGCGTTGGACATGAATCAGCTCTTGGAAGGAATGCTCAACCTCACCCAACCGGGGATGTCCCTGCGGGGGATCCGACTGGTTTGGCAGGCAAATGCCTTTCTTCCTCCCGTCGCTGGAGATCCCGAACTCTTGCAGCAAGTATTCCTCAACCTCATCACGAACGCCCTTGATGCGATGCCCCAAGGAGGGGTGCTCACCGTTGCCACCCGCCCGGGAGTGTCCCGGTCCCAGAATGGAGGCTCCGTCGAGGTCGTCGTTAAGGATAGCGGAACCGGTATGTCGGATGAAGTGAAGCAGAAGGCCCTCGAGCCCTTTTTCACCACCAAGGAACCGGGGAAAGGGGCGGGCCTGGGTTTAGCCATTTGTAATGAGATTATTCGCAGCCACCACGGTAAGCTGGAGATCGAAAGCCAGGAAGGGAAAGGTTCCACCATATGCGTGCATCTCCCTGCTGTCTCCCCGGAGGTTGTTTAATCCATGTCCACCCAGGTTCACATCCTCGTAGTGGATGATGATGAAGTCACCTGCAACCTTCTGGACGAGGTCTTATCCAAGGAAGGATATGCGGTGGACCGGGCCCTGAACGGCCGAGAAGCCATAGGCAAAGGGGAGCGTACCCTTTATGACGTCGTGCTCACGGACATTAAGATGATTGGCGTGGACGGCATGGAAGTGCTTAGGGCTTATCGGCAAAAGAGTCCAGAGACGATCATCATCATGATGACTGCCTTCGGGTCCATCGATACGGCTATCCAGGCCATCAAAGAGGGAGCTTACGATTATGTGAGTAAACCCTTCAAGCTGGAAGAGATCAAGCTGACCATCCACCGCGCTCTCGAACAGAACCGCCTTTTGCAGGAAAACCTCCTCTACCGCCAGGAGCTGATCACCAAATATAAGCTCGAGAACATCGTGGGCCGCAGCCCCCTGATGCTCCAAGTTTACAAGACCATCGCCCGCGTGGCCGAAAGCCGTTCGACAGTTTTGCTCGTCGGGGAAAGCGGCACGGGTAAAGAATTGGTCGCCCGGGCCATCCATTTCAACAGTCTGCGCGCGGCGAAGCCTTTTGTGGCGGTAGATTGCGGCTCATTGGCCGAGACCCTCCTGGAGAGTGAACTCTTTGGACATGTGCGCGGGGCTTTCACCGGCGCGATTACCAGCAAAAAGGGCCTTTTCGAAGAAGCGGATGGCGGAACGTGCTTCCTGGATGAAGTCGGGGACATCAGCCTGACCATGCAAGCCAAACTTCTCAGGGTTCTTCAGGAGCACGAGATCAAGCGGGTGGGGGGGACAGAAACCATCAAGATGGATGTGCGCATCGTTGCGGCGACGAATAAAAACCTGGAGGAAATGGTAGCCGAGAAAAAATTCCGCGAAGATCTTTTCTACCGGCTCAATGTAGTTTCTCTCCACCTTCCTCCCCTGCGGGACCGTGGAGAGGACATTCCCCTGCTGGCTGACCATTTTTTGCGGAAGTATGCAGCGGAGAATAAAAAGCCTGTTTCGCGGATCTCCCAAGAAGCGTTAGATCATTTGCTTCTCTATCGATGGCCGGGCAATGTGCGGGAGTTAGAAAATGTTATCGAGCGGGCCGTGACCCTCTCCCACAGTTCTATCATCCTCCCAGAAGACCTTCCTCGCCGCTTGCGAGTGGAACCAGTCGAGGCCCCACCCGCTTTCTCCCTTCGGATATCCCATTGTCTGAACTGGAAAAGCTATACATTCAAAAGGTATTAGAGGAGACCGGGGGGAATAAGAAGAAAGCCGCCGACGTCCTGGGTATTGACCGCCGCACGCTTTACCGGATGGCTGCACGTTATGGGCTCACCATCAAGCGCTAAATGAGACATTATGCCCCACACAACAATCTCGCCCCAAACCTTTAACTTACTTAAATAATTAAGTTATTTTTTTAATTTCTTATAAGTGAGGCCATACTGCTTTCTTCTATTTCATGTACCATCAAATTTTCAAGAATTTTTCCGTCGGAAAAAAACCATAACTATTTGAATTATTTGTATATTTAATTACTATCTGGGATTTCAAGGCGCTTAAGTTTTTATTGGTATCTTTCTTGCTGACTATATTATATTGCTGGTATGAAATTCAAAAATAAACAAATCTACCCCATTTTTTCAATCTTCCTCGTTCTATGTTTACTTGCGCCTTGGGGATGCAGAGGTTGGAAATCTGAGAGTGAGAAGTTGAAGGAAGAAATAACGGACATTAGTGCAGAAAATAAAAAATTAAAAAAGGATCTGGACAATCTGAAGACTGAAAATTCAACCATGCATGAGCAGTTGGCCCAACTAAACCTTCGGATGTCAAAACTTCAGAATGAGATCCAGAGTCTTAAAAAAGACCTCGACTCTTTTAAAGCCCAGGTAAAGAGGGTTGCCAAGAAAAAATAAAAAGTCTTAAGAATGGTTGTCATTTTCTAAACGTCGGGCATTCCTTCCCCAGAAGAGGGAAGTTAACTAATCTTAAAAACGAGGAGGTGAATTGGAAATGCGCAAATTGATCGCTCTGTTCGTGGCTCTGTTGTTTGCAACGTCGGTGATCGTGGCTGCCGGGTGTGCCAAGAAAGAGGAACCGGCGAAACCAGCTGCTGAGCCGGCCAAGGTAGCTGAGCCCGCTAAGGCCCCTGAGCCTGAGAAGAAGGCGGAGGAAGTAAAGCCTGCTGAAAAGGCCCCTGAGAAAAAGTAGGGGGCATGAATAGTTGAATGCTAAATGTAAAAAATATTCCTCGGGAGAAAGGAGGTGAAAATTGATGAAGAAGACTCTGATCGTTCTGATTGCTCTGTTCGCGATGGTGGCCTTTGTCAGCGGGGTCGTGGCCCAGCAGACCACCCCCCAAAGCGAAAAGGGCAAAGCCCCGGAGGGGAGCAGTGTCAGCGGGGTCCAAACCCAGCAGAAAGGGGAAACCCCCCAAAGCCAAAAGCACAAAGCCCCGAAGGCCATGCATTTTAAGGGAACAGTGGCCGCTTACGAGGCTGGTAAGATGCTCACGGTGAAAGGCGCAAAAGAGAAAGAGATGACTTTCGACGTCGCCGCTGATGCCAAGATCAAGGGCGAAGTCAAAGAAGGCGCCAAGGTGAGCGTAATGTACAAGAAGGATGGTGACAAGATGGTCGCTACTTCTATCTCTGCGGCCGCCCCGAAGAAACCCAAGGCTGAGAAGAAGGCCCAGGAAACCCCCCAAACCCAAAAGACCGAAGCCGCGGAAGGTAAGAAGTAATCTCCTTCGCGCCGATGAGAAAAAGGCATAATCTCCTTATGGGGATTCTGCCTTTTTTAATTTATTTCTTCGATCTTTCTTTCGACCATCAAATTTTTCTATCTTTCTCCAGAAATATTATAAAAAAACTTGACAAAAATTAAGGGGCTATGGTAAAAGAGCCTTGAATGAACAATCATTCATTTTCATCCCAAAGGCACTCTCCCTGGCAGAGAAAATAATCACAATCCCGAAAGGAAAAAATACCCATGAGAAGAAAAAAATTTAATCAAAACCTGATATTAATGGCAAGTATCTTATCGCTGTCTTTTCTTTCCTTCGTAGGGCCTCTTTGGGCCAGCGAGGCTGAACTGGCCATACCCGTACTCACTCAGGCCCAAAACAATATACTGATGTTAGGGCTGATCATCTGTGTCCTGGGCATGGCTTTTGGAGCATATGAATATGTGAAGGTAAAGGGTTTTCCAGCCCACAAATCCATGCTGGATGTAGCTGGCGTTATCTTTGAAACCTGCAAAACCTATCTCCTCCAGCAGGGCAAATTCCTCATCCTTCTGGAAATCTTTATCGGCATATGTATCGCCTATTATTTCGGTTATTTACAACAGATGCCCTTCGACGGCGTGATGATCATCTTAGGATGGTCGGTGGTCGGCATCTTGGGTTCTTACGGCGTGGCTTGGTTTGGAATCCGCATGAATACCCTGGCTAACAGCCGGATGGCTTTTGCCTCCCTGGAAGGGAAGCCCATTAAACTATTAGACATCCCCTTGCGGGCCGGGATGTCCATCGGGGTCCTTTTGGTTTGCGTGGAATTGATCATGATGCTGATCATCTTGATTTTTATGCCCCGCCAATACGCCGGGGCCTGCTTTATCGGGTTTGCCATCGGGGAATCTCTGGGGGCGAGCGCCCTTCGAATCTGCGGCGGCATCTTCACCAAAATTGCCGACATCGGCTCCGATTTAATGAAGATCGTTTTCAACATTAAAGAAGATGACCCCCGAAATCCCGGAGTGATCGCCGATTGTACGGGGGATAATGCGGGAGATAGCGTCGGCCCGACCGCTGATGGGTTTGAAACCTATGGAGTGACGGGAGTGGCGCTCATCAGTTTCATCGTCCTGGGGGTCCTCCCTCAGTATCACGCAGAACTCCTTACCTGGATCTTTGTGATGCGGATCCTGATGATCATCACGTCCATTGTGGCCTATTTAATCAATAAAGGCGTCAGTACCGCCCTTTTTGGGGGGAAAGAAAAGATCGATTTCGAGCTTTCTTTAACGATGCTGGTCTGGTTCACCTCCATCCTCTCGATCATCGTCACCTTTGCCGTGAGTTACTGGCAGATCGGACATTTACCGAACAACTTATGGTTCACTCTATCCATTATTATCAGCTGCGGAACGCTGGCCGCCGCCTTGATTCCCGAGTTGGTAAAAGTGTTCACCAGTTCTAAATCGATCCATTGTCGCGAAGCCGTGACCTCAGCACGGGAAGGGGGAGCTTCTCTGGACATCCTTTCGGGTTTCGTGGCCGGCAATTTCAGTGCCTTCTGGATCGGAATGGTCATCTTTGGCCTGATGTTTATCGCTTATTTTGCCAGTCTTTCGGGACTGGATAAGATTATGGAGTACTCCTCCATTTTCGCCTTCGGACTTGTGGCCTTTGGATTTCTGGGGATGGGGCCGGTGACGATCGCCGTGGATAGTTACGGGCCGGTGACTGACAATGCCCAGTCGATCTATGAGCTTTCCCTGATCGAAAGCCATCCCGATGTGGCTGCAGAAATCCAGCATGCCTTCGGGTTCAAACCCAATTTCGAAACGGCGAAACATTATTTGGAAGAGAACGACAGTTGTGGGAATACTTTTAAGGCCACTGCCAAACCGGTTTTAATCGGTACGGCAGTGGTTGGCGCGACCACCATGATCTTCTCTTTGATTTTACTCTTGCGCAAAGGGTTGGGGATTCAACCGGAAACGATTTTAAATCTGTTAAACCCCTTTACAATCTTGGGGTTTCTATGCGGGGGGGCAGTGATTTATTGGTTTACGGGCGCTTCGATGCAGGCGGTCACGACGGGGGCCTATCGGGCTGTCCAGTATATTAAGCGGAACATAAAACTGGATGAGAGCGCGAGTCTGAGTGCCTCCACGGAAAACTCCAAAGAGGTCGTTAAGATCTGCACCCAGTATGCCCAAAAGGGGATGTTTAACATTTTCATCGTCATCTTCTGTTTTGCCCTGGGTTACGCTTTCCTTTCCGCTCCGGGGACGACGAATGCTCCGGCATCCTTCTTTATCAGCTATTTGATTTCCATAGCAGTCTTCGGCTTATTTCAGGCCATTTTTATGGCGAATGCCGGCGGGTGCTGGGATAATGCCAAAAAAGTTGTCGAGGTGGACTTGAAAGAAAAGGGTACGCCTCTACATGCCGCCACGGTCATCGGGGATACGGTGGGCGACCCCTTCAAGGATACTTCCTCCGTCGCCATGAACCCCATCATTAAATTTACGACTCTCTTCGGTGTTCTGGCCATGGAAATCGCCATTTCACCCGGAATGAGAGCTGTTTCGCATTATGTAGGGGCCGCCTTTTTTGTCATTGCTCTAATCTTCGTCATCCGCTCTTTCTACGGAATGCGAATCCCCAAGGAGCAAGGATAGAATTCAAACGGTGACCCCCTGGGGGTTCTGCGAATCTCCAGGGGGTTTTCCCTTTTGGCGCGCCATTCCCCTCCTCATTTTGCTCCATTTTTTCTTTGATTCTTGCCCTGCTCCTCGTTATAATCAGCCCATCTGTGCTGGAATGAATCCGCGGTACCGGCGATTTTTCAAAGAGGGGATTATCATGTTTGCTAAAAGGTTCATCTCTTTCGGCGTAACTTTTTATTCGCTTCTGATCATGGCCTCTTTTGCGGGTTCCGCCCCTGCTCAAGGAATTTCCCTTGCTGAGGAACAAGAATTTAGCGATGCCAGGGTAGCCATAGAGGCGGCCCAAAAGGCCAAAGCAGAAAAATACGCTCCCGAGACTCTCAAACAAGCGCAGGATCTTATGATCACGGCCGGGAATGCGCGGAGCTCCCGGGATTTCGTCAAATTCTCCCAGGCTTCTCGTCTGGCCCGCGCGTATGCCAGGCTGGCCAAAGCAATCGCCGAACTCAAAATCGAGGAAGAGAAATTGGCCGCGACCCATGTAGAGCTGCAGAAAGCCAAGGAGGAGATCGAGCGCCTGAAAAAATCTCAGTAAACCCTAAGGAATATTTTCCAAAATGGTTTTGCAACAATGGGGTAAAGAGAGAAGGGAAGAGGCAGGCCTACCCTGAACCGCAGGGTGGAGATTTCCAGCATCCCCGGGGAATGAAAGGGTTAAGGATTAATGGGTGACCGCAAAAAAAGAGGTATTCCATGCCCGAATTGAGACAGGACCCAGCCACGAAACAGTGGGTCATCATAGCGCGCGAGCGAGCGAAACGTCCGCACGACTTCTTAAAGCTCGCTGGGGCTCCCCCCCTTCCAGAATATAAAGAAGACTGTCCCTTCTGCCCTGGCAACGAAAGCATGACCCCACCCGAAACCATGGCCTACCGCAAGAGGGGAGCGCCCAACGGTCCTGGATGGTGGGTACGGGTCGTGCCCAATAAGTTTTCCGCCTTGGTTCCTGAGGGAAGCATCTCTCGCAGAGAAGAAGACGGCCTATTCCGGAAGATGGATGGGGTGGGTCAGCATGAAGTGATCATCGAATCCCCCAAACATAACCAATGCATCGCTCTCATGGAAAATAAGCAGGTGGAGGAGATCCTGTTGGCCTACCGTGAACGGTACTTAGCCCTGCGGGAGGACCCCCGATTTAAACTCATCATCCTCTTCAAGAATCACGGTCGGGGCGCCGGGACCTCTCTCGAGCACTCCCATTCCCAGCTGGTCGCCACGCCCATCGTTCCCCTTACGATCCGCCATCGCTTCGAGAAGGCGGCGAGTCATTTTGATGATGATGGGACCTGTGTCTACTGCGACATTATTCGGGAAGGCCTGCGAATGCCGATCCGCTTGACCCAGGAAACCGACCGATTCGTCACTTTCCATCCTTTTGCCTCGCGCGCGCCTTTTGAGACCTGGATCCTCCCCAAAGAGCATCAATCTTCCTTCGGCTGGATATCCATGGCGGATGCAAAAGAATTTGCCTGGGTTCTCAAGACGACGCTTTTGAAATTGTACAAGGGGCTGAACAACCCGGATTTCAACTATATAATCCACACCGCCCCGACCAAGGATGAACATGAAGAATACTTTCACTGGCACCTCCAAATCCTGCCCCGCCTGGTTACCCCCGCGGGCTTTGAGCTGGGAACGGGAATTTTCATCAACACTGCCCTTCCCGAGGAGACGGCGGCTTTCATTCGCAACCTGCCAGCCTGAGTCAACCTTACAGGGCCGGAGGATCTAAATGAATTGGGACGCAGATTTTCGCAGATAAACACGGAAAAAGATGCCCATCCGAAAGAATGCCGGAGCCAGAAGAAAGAATCCAGAATGGAAGACATTTATCGCTTCTCACATTGACTCTGACTTCTGACCCGCCTTTAGGGAGGGCTGAGTCCCGAATCATAAATTTCAATCTGGATGATCCGCGTTTATCTGCGTCTAAAAAAGATTCCTATGCTTTACCCTCATTGAGACAAGACGGGAGAATGTGGGTATGCCCAAAAAGAGAAGTGAAAAGGAACCACCCAAAAAAGAAATAGAGCGCTTGCTCCTTGGGGAGCACCATGATCCCCACAGCATCCTGGGAGCCCACCCGCTGGACCAAACAGACCGCCCGACGGTGATCATCCGGGCGTTCCATCCGGATGCGGTCGCCGTGGATGTTTGCCTGGAAAATGCCCAATCATTTCCAATGAAGCTCATCCACCCCGGAGGGATTTTTGCCACCCAGGTCAAAGGACAACGCTGGCCTTTCTTCTATCAGCTTCGTTTTCGTTTCCCCGATGGGACGATCTGGCAGGAATTTGATCCGTACCGGTTTCTCCCTACGCTGGGAGAGGTAGACCTATACCTTTCTGGGGAAGGGACGCACCACCGCATTTACGAAAGGCTTGGGGCCCACGTAAGAGAAATCGAGGGGATCCCCGGGGTATCTTTTGCTGTCTGGGCCCCCAATGCCAGGGGGGTGAGTCTGGTCGGAGATTTCAACTTTTGGAACGGGCGCCTGCACCCCATGAGGGTTCTGGGAGCCTCCGGAGTTTGGGAGATTTTTCTGCCGGGGGTTAAAGAGGGGGTTCTGTATAAATATGAGATCCGGTCAGCCGCCGGCAGCCTGAGGCTAAAGTCCGATCCTTATTCTTTCGCCATGGAACTGCGCCCCCGCACAGCTTCTAAGGTCTGGAACATCGAGAGCTATCGCTGGGGGGACGAAGAATGGATGGGGACCCGCGCTTCACGGAATCTTCGCCACGAACCCATGGCCATTTACGAAGTTCATCTGGGATCATGGAAGCGCCTTCCGGAAGAAGGAAACCGCTGGCTCACCTACCGGGAAATGGCTCCCCTGATTGTTGAGCACGCCCAAAAATTTAGTTTTACCCATTTAGAGTTGCTGCCCGTGGCCGAACATCCTTTCGATGCTTCCTGGGGCTACCAGGTCACCGGCTACTATGCTCCAACCAGCCGTCACGGAACCCCGGATGATTTCAAATTCCTCGTGGATACCTGCCACCAAAATGGGATCGGAGTGATCCTGGATTGGGTGCCTGCTCACTTCCCCAAAGACGATTACAGTCTGCGTTGGTTCGACGGTACCGCCCTCTACGAGCATCAGGACCCTCGAAAAGGAGAACACCGCGATTGGGACACCCTGATTTTCAACTATGGGCGAAATGAAGTACGCAACTTTCTCCTGGCGAACGCCCTGTTCTGGCTGGACAAGTACCACATTGACGGGCTCCGGGTGGATGCCGTGGCTTCCATACTCTATTTAGACTATAGCCGCCCGGAAGGAGAGTGGATTCCCAATATGTACGGAGGGCGGGAGAACTTGGAGGCCATCGATTTTATCCGCAGGCTGAACGAGTTTGTTTACGGCCTCTACCCTGGTTGCTTCACCATCGCCGAGGAATCTACCGACTGGGGGGGAGTGACGTTGCCCACATATCTCGGAGGGCTGGGCTTCGGGTTCAAATGGAATATGGGCTGGATGCACGATACCCTATTATTTTTCGGCAAGGACTCCATCCACCGGAGTTTCCATCACAACACCCTCACTTTTTCCATGCTCTACGAGTACACCGAAAACTTCATTCTTCCCCTCTCCCACGACGAGGTAGTCCACGGGAAAGGCTCTCTCTTGTCCAAGATGCCCGGGGACCGGTGGCAGAAGTTTGCCAATCTCCGTCTGCTGCTGGCTTACATGTATACGCATCCGGGCAAAAAACTTCTTTTCATGGGGACCGAGTTGGCGCCAGATGACGAATGGAGCCATGACCGGGGTTTGGATTGGAACTTACAGACCGACCCGGTCCGCCAAGGCTTCCAGAGATTTTTCCTGGACCTAAGTTACCTCTACCGCGAAAACCCGGCCCTCTGGGAATGGGATCATCTTCCCCAGGGATTTTCTTGGATTGACTGCCAGGATTACCAGAGCAGCGTTGTTTCCTACGTCCGACAAGGAAAAGGCCAGCATTTGGTTTGCATCCTGAACCTCACCCCTGTTCCCCGATACAATTATCGCATTGGGGTTCCCGGGAGGAAGATCTATCGGGAAGTGATGAACAGCGATTCCGAGTTTTACGGGGGGAGCAATGTCGGGAACCAAGGCGTCATTAAGGTCAAGCCCATCCCCTTTCATGCCTATCCCCAATCCGTCTCCCTCACGCTTCCTCCGCTCGCCTGTCTGATTTTGGAACCCGAAGATTGAGACAATTCAAAAAAACTCTACACCGCCCAGCATGCTGAAGAAGCCGAGAAAATCCAATTGGATTCTTGGTAAATGACAGACCGGCCTTTGGAGTGGCTTGAATGAACCGGTATTTTTTAATAATGTATCCCATCTCAGCGATCTCCGCGCTCTCTGCGGTAAACGGGTATAAGAAATTATTCCCGTTGACATCATCCATACGAGATATATATTTTTTATAAGGCCCTATGTGGACGACGGCCCGCGGTCGCTAGGAGAAAGAAGTGAACTCAGAAAGTGTAATCGTTCCCTGTGCGCAATGTGGAACAAAAAATCGCCTTCCCAAGGATCGATGGGGGGAGCGGGCGGTCTGCGGGAAATGCCGGACCCCCCTCCCCTCTTCCGCCCCTTTTCCTGATCATGCGGTGGAAGTCTCCGACTGGACTTTCCAGAAGGAGGTTCTGGATTTTCCCGGCCCAGTCTTACTGGAGTTTTTTGCCCCCTGGTGCGGGCACTGTCAAAAGCTTTCGCCCGTGTTGGACGAATTGACGTCCGAATATGCCGGGCGGGTGAAAATCGCCAAACTGAATGTGGATCAGAACACTCGCACCACCTCTGAATATGGTATCCGCGGTACTCCCTCCCTCTACTTCTTCAAAAGAGGGAAACTGGTGGACCGGGTATCGGGGGCCCTGCCCAAAGGGGAAATCGAGCGGCGCTTGATGTCCATCTTGTAGAGGGGAAGAGCTTCCGGTCCGGGTCTTCCCATTTTTCCCAGAGCCCCAGAGAGCCGAAATCAGGCGAGTAAACCGGCGTGAAATGATCCCCTCCTTATGGTTCAGGCCGTCCCGGCGGGTAAGGAATAGCGCGTCTGGCCGGGCCGACGAGAGGCGAGAGGGCTCGCAACGCCTTTGCGCCGTGAATTGCCAACCGCCGGGAATAAATTGGGTTGTCCCAAAATGGAGCAAAGCGAAGGAGGGCAAGAATGGAAAGAACCTTGACGATGTGGCCCCTTTCCCGTATCCTAAATCCTAGGTGAGGGAACGGGGTCCCGAGGTTTGTCCGGTTTGCCCAGCGCTACTGCAAGCGCCATTTTCCCATCGAATTGCTTTTACGCGAGGAAACCTATGATGAGCAGACGAAGAAGTGGCATTCTTCTCCACCTGACTTCTTTGCCTTCCCCTTTTGGCATTGGGGACATGGGGCCCTGGGCTTACCGATTCGTGGATTTTCTTGCTGAGAGTAAGCAGAGTCTCTGGCAAATCCTCCCTTTGAACCCCACCGATCCTATCCATAACGACTCCCCGTATAGCAGCCATTCCGCCTTTGCGTGTAATCCGTTGCTCATCAGCCCTGAACTTTTGGTCCGAGAGGAATGGCTCCTTAACTCAGATCTGGAATCAGCCCCTGAATTCTCTAAGACCAAAGTCGATTATCGGGCCGTTCACCGTTATAAGAAAATGCTTCTGGATCGTGCCTATCAACGCTTCAAAAGCAAAAGCCATCCCTCCGAATATGAAAAATTCTGCTTCGAGCAAACTAGCTGGCTCAACGATTTCGCCCTTTTTAACGCCCTGAAAATAGAATTTTCTGGGCAGGTATGGAGCGATTGGCCTCCAGACTTACGGGATCGGCAAGCAGAAGCTTTGTCGGCGGCCCAGAGAGAGCTTTCCACTCTTGTGGAGAGGGAAAAATTCTGCCAATATATTTTCTTCAGACAATGGAATACCCTCAAAAATTACTACGATGGGAGAGGGATTCAAATCGTTGGCGATCTTCCAATTTATGTGGACTATGACAGTTCGGACGTGTGGGTTCACCCCGAGTTATTCAAGCTGGATGAGCGCAAGAAACCTTATGCAGTCGCCGGGGTTCCGCCCGATTACTTCAGCGAAACCGGACAACGCTGGGGCAATCCCATTTACAGGTGGAACGTACTTAAGGAAAAGGGGTTTGACTGGTGGGTGGAGCGAATTGCCCACAACTTAAGACTATTTGATTTTGTGAGAATCGATCATTTCCGAGGACTGGTCGCCTACTGGGAGATCCCGGCGACGGAGAAAACCGCCATCAACGGCAGGTGGATCGAAGCCCCGGCTCTGGACTTCTTCAACCAGCTGCTGAAAAATTTTCCCGGGTTGCCCGTCATTGCCGAGGACCTCGGAATCATTACCCCCGATGTCCGGGAAATGATGGACCATTTTCAATTCCCGGGCATGAAGGTTATGCTCTTTGCTTTCGGCCCCGATCTTCCCAGCAACCCGTACGTCCCGCATAATTTTTCCAGGAAGTGTGTGGCTTACACCGGAACCCATGATAATAATACGGTAAAAGGATGGTTTGAGAAGGAGGCTACCCCCGATGAACGGAGAAGACTTTTCTGCTACCTGGGCCGCCGAGTTCCGAAGGAGGAGCTGCCCCAGGAACTCATCCGGCTGCTCATGATGTCGGTTGCGAATACAGTGATCTTTCCCATGCAGGACATATTGGGCCTCGGGGAGGAAGCACGGATGAACCATCCTTCCACCCGGGAGGACAACTGGGAATGGCGTCTTTCCCCAGATCTATTGACGCCCGCGGTGGCAGAAAGGCTCCGCGAGATGACCGAAATTTATGGCCGGAGTTAAAGGGGATGGTTTGGCCAGGATAAAACAAGAGTACCTATGAAACCACAGAAGTCACAGAGAGATACTCTGTCTCCTCCGTATTTAGACTTCGACCAAAATTGAAAGGAGGGAAAAAAGATTTCTAGTTTTAAGACCTTGCTCATTTTCGTCATTCTCATCATCTTAGCCTTTGGAGTCGGGTATGGCCTGGGGTATATGAAGCTAAGCACCGCCGAGAAAGAATGGGCGGCGGTCAGGGGCGAAATGCAGTCCAAAATCGGCGCCCTGGAAAAAGATCTGGCGGTGGCCAAAGCGCGTGTAACGCTTTGGGAAATGCCCCTGGCCCTTTCTCAGGTCAGTATTCATCTATCAGAGAAGAATTTCGGGCTGGCGGTCCAATCTTTGGACCAACTCAAGGAGACCTTCTCCAATGCCCAAACGGCTTTAGGGGGAGAATGGAGAGGGAAATTTGACTTTTTCCTTCCGGCGCTGGAAGAAATCAAAAATGACACTCAGAATATGAACCCGCAGGCAAGGAAGAAAGTCGAGGATTTGAAAAACCGATTCGAGCAAGCTTTGAAGCCCTCCGCGAAGGGATGAAATATCCGGCTAAAAGGAGGTGAGAAAAAGATGATTCCCAAACTGGTTGGATTAATCATTCTCCTTGCCCTTCTTGTGATCTTTGCTATTCAGAATCCACAGCCGGTGGCGGTTAAATTTCTATTCTGGGAAACCAACACCTCCGCTGTGGTTTCGATCCTGGCCAGTTTCATAATCGGTTTTCTCACGGGGTGGTTGCTTTGCCTCTTCCGCTCCAAAAAGCGGGCCAAAGTAATTCGTTAAATAATCTGTCTTCCACCCAGCTTATGCCGAGGCCCTTTAAGAATTGAATCTGGGGATGGAGAGCCATCCTCTTGCCCAAATTCTTTAAATCTGGTTTAATAGAAGTGTCGGTTCCTTTTGGGCTGTCGATTCCCGGGAAAAACGAGGGAACCCCTTTCCATGACCAAAATTTTCGGATATTCCATTCCGGTCCCGTCCTGGCTGGCCTTGTCCATCTTCTTCTTGGGTTGGGTGGTCCTGAGCTTTTTGGTCTCCCATCTTTTTAGCAAGTACGTCAGGCGATGGGCAGAAAGGGCAAAAAGCCGCTTTGACGACCTCTTGGTAGGAGCCCTCCATGGCCCCCTCCTGGTTTTACTCCTGCTCATCGGCGTCCGGGTAGCCCTGACGGGAATGGAACTAACCGAAAAGATGAGTCGGTTCGCCACCCTCGGCGTTTCTCTGGCTACGGCCTTCGTACTGATCTATGCCTCTGTCAAGCTCTACCACGAGCTCCTCAAGGAATACGGCCAGCGGTATGAGCCCATCAAACCCTCTTTGGGCATCCTGAATCTTCTGGGGAAGGCCTTGATTATCCTCATCGGGCTCCTGATTACCTTAGACAGCCTGAGCATCTCCATCACCCCGCTGCTGACCACTCTCGGGATCGGAGGGTTGGCTGTGGCTTTAGCCTTCAAGGATACGCTGGCGAACTTCTTCGCCGGACTTTATATCCTGGCCGATCGGCCCATTCGCGCAGGCGACTACATCAAAATAGAGGGGGGACCGGAAGGGTACGTGGAGGGTATCGGCTGGCGCTCCACCCGCATCCGGACGCTCCCCAACAATATCGTCGTCATCCCTAATTCTAAGGTCTCCGAAAGTATCATTACCAACTATTTCCTTCCCGAACGGAGCATGTCCCTGCCCCTGAACATCAACGTTAGCTATCGCAGCGATCCCCGGAGGGTGGAGGAGATTCTCATAGAAGAAGCGACCCGGGCCACCTCAGAAATTGAAGGTCTTCTGGGCGACCCCGCCCCCTTCGTGCGGTTCATCCCAGGCTTTGGGGATTCCTCTCTAAATTTTACCCTCATCTGCCAAGTGCGGGAGTTCGTAGATCAATATTATGTCCAGCATGAGCTCCGCCATCGAATCTTCGAACGCTTTAAAAAGGAGGGGGTAGAAATTCCCTTCCCCCAGAGAACCATTTATTTGCGGCAAGAGAGAATTTGAGATTTCGGTGATCTCATAGACCTTGGGTATGGTAAAATAGCTTTCATCGTATGGGGCGGTCCCTCTTTTCCTCTCTCCTGAAAGGAGCTAGCCATGGAAAAGGTTCTTTGCGTAGATGATGACCTAAGCCTTCTTCGTCTTTACCAAGAAGAACTAACGGAGGAAGGGTATAAAGTAATTCTGGCCAAAGACGGGAAGGAGGCGCTCAAGAAACTTGAGAAGGAATCCCCCCACGTGGTGGTCATGGACATTCGCATGCCGGTGATGGATGGCATTGAAACACTCACCGCCATGCTGGGCAAAGACCGCCAGATCCCGGTGATCTTAAATACGGCCTATCCCCAGTACCGGGAAAACTTCATGACCTGGGGGGCCGAGGCTTACGTGATCAAATCTTCCGACCTTACAGAGCTCAAGCAAAAGATCCGGGAAGTCCTGGACAAGCGGAAAAAGCCCACGAAACTTTAATCTGCCAGGAGGCATGCTCTGACTGCGAAAATCGTGGGGATGGTATTGGCCGGTGGAAGGGGCGAGCGACTCTATCCGCTGACCCAAGATCGGGCCAAGCCTGCCGTTCCCTTCGGGGGGATCTATCGGATCATCGATTTCACGTTGAGTAACTGCCTGAACTCCGGGATTCGGCGGCTGAACCTGCTCACCCAATATAAATCTCTTTCCCTCAATCGGCACATTATGGAGGGTTGGAACATCTTCAACCCCGAACTGGATGAATATATCAATCTCATCCCCGCCCAGCAGCGCGTCAGCGAGGACTGGTATCTGGGAACCGCAGATGCCATCTACCAGAACATCTACGTGTTGCAGCTGGATCGCCCCGATTTAGTCCTCATGCTATCCGGGGACCATATCTACAAGATGAACTA
>Ga0187886_1000734_pt1 | contig 35898 bp, 33 predicted proteins | sample June2016WEW_20_1_FD_133001 | JGI IMG/M metagenome (GOLD analysis project Ga0187886, IMG submission 133001) | Peatland microbial communities from SPRUCE experiment site at the Marcell Experimental Forest, Minnesota, USA - June2016WEW_20_150 | ecosystem: Environmental > Terrestrial > Soil >...
CTCGGTAAGACCTGCATGCTTCTTGGCGATCTTACGCCATTCATCAAGATTGCCCAGCGTCGCCGGGTCGCTGAGCTTCTGCTCCAGCTCCTGGTAACGGGCCTCGCTCGCTTCAAGTTTTTCTAACATAAGCATAGCCTACCCGGCACTGCTCATGGCCAGGTGGGCGCCTCCCCTCTGTCACTATTTATCAACTATTATACTCAACAAGGGATGCTCACAAATGTGGTCTGGCTGCCACCGGTGGGATCGTTGCAGCCGCTAGGTGTGAGAATAGACACTACGAAAGGCTGAGATCGCCACTTCCAGCATGCCCGCATCCGGCTCACCGGTGGTCAAGTTCTGCAGCCACAGACCCGGAGCGATCAGGAAGGTGCATACGCTGTTCCGGTGCAGGCGTGTATAGCGAATGAATTCGTAGCCCAGGCCGGCGATCACCGGCAGCAATACCAGCCGGGAGCCGAACTTATACCACCAGGGGCCATTCCCCACTACGGCAAATATAACGATACTGATCACCAGCACCACCAGCAGAAAGGAGGTGCCGCAACTCGGGTGCATCCGGGAGCGTTTAGCCGCCTCGGCTACCGTCAGGTCCGCCCCGTCCTCGAAGGTGTTGATCACCTTGTGCTCGGCTCCATGGTACTGAAACACCCGCCTGATGTCTTGAAAGCAGCGGATTGCCAGCAGATAGCCCAGAAAGAGCCCCAACCGGGTGACCCCTTCAACCACGTTCTGGCCCCAGATCCCCAACCACACCCGGGTGATGTGTCCAAGCCAGGTGGGGAGCAGGATGAACAGGGCAATACCGAACAGGATGGCGATGGCTACCGCCAGGAAGATATCCATACCGCTCAGGCCTTCCTCTTCCTCGCCCATCGCCAGGGATGCCGACAGGTTCAGCGCCCGGACACCGATTACCATGGACTCGAAGAGGACCACCGTGCCCCGCACCAGCGGCCATTTCAAAAATTTCAGCCAGGGCTTGGAATCGGCCCAGGACGTATACTGCTCCTCCTTGACGACGATCTCGTCGCCGGAGCGTACGGCTATCGCCACCGACCTGGGGCCACGCATCATCACACCCTCGATTACCGCCTGGCCACCGTATTGAAAGCTGCCTGCCGGTCGTTCTGGCAATCCCTCACCCCCTGAAGGCGCGAAAAAAGAGCAAGCCTATCGCCTGCCCTCCCTAGCGCCCGTACTTTTTACGGAATCGCTCCACCCGGCCGCCCTTTTCCACCAGGCGCGAGCGTGTCCCGGTATAGAACGGATGGCACTGGGAGCACACCTCGGTTCTCATGGCGGACTTGGTAGAACCCAGCTCGATCTTATTACCGCAGGCACAGGTAATGACTGCAGGACCGTACTGTGGATGAATGCCCTCTTTCATCGACGATATCACCTCCATAAATCAGCAGGGCTGATTAACGTGAATTATTATAGCACACGCGTAAATCCTTGGCAAACCGTTCTTTCTGCGTTATTTTTGGATCTTTTCCGGCGGCTTTCATGTCCTGTTGTGCTAACAGTAACAATTACGCTGCCAATAACATATTGTGATCTAGGATTGGATGGATAATCTTTGCAGTCATGCTGCAAATATTAAAAGGGGGTTTTCGAAAATGGCAGAGGCAGAAGGAGTAGAAGCAAGAGGTGGCGCCGTGTTCTGGGGCGGCTGGTGGTTGTGGATTTTCATCATCATCTTTATTGTGCTCATCTTTACCTGTTGGTGCTAGTCTTATACTGTGACCGGTTAAGCCACCCCGTTGTTGCGGGGTGGCTGCTCACTTTTTAGCAACGGTTATCCCTTCAATGAGTGGATGGCTGTCCGAGACTTCCGGGCAGCTTGCTTTTTCCGAATCACACTGGACTTAACTCCAGTCACATTTTCGGTGCTGCAAACATATTTTGTTAGAGGAATTTGTTCTGGCAGATGCCAGTTTCAAGAGAGATAGGAGGGAATGTGCGTGCCGGATATACTGATTAATGACCACGCCTTTCAGGTCATGAAAAGCTTTCGTCCTTTCCTGGGCGACCGCGGCAACGAATTCGTAACTGCCCTGGAAAGCTTGCAGGAACTCTTGATGAGTGAGCCCGCCCAGAAAACTGCTCAAAGTTTCCGACTTTTCGGTTTTGGAGATAAATTCAAATCTCTGGAAGTGGTAAGTGAAGCCGAGCCAAACCCGTTCAACCTTTTTCTGATCCTTATCTTGTTGCTGCTGGCCGATCTCCCAGGTGCCATCGGTAGCCCTCAGACCAACGTCTATACCCGGGCAGTGGAACCGGTAATCCCGGCACAATTCGTTTAACAAGAGAGTTAGACCATAGCGTTTGCAATTATGAGGAGCTTCCCGGCCGGGAAGCTCCTCAGCGCTAGATCACCAGACCTGGGCAATCTTGAATTGTCAGTTGCCCAGATACGGCAGGGGGTTAACCGCCTGATTGTTCTGGCGCAGTTCAAAGTGCAGGTGGGGGCCCGTGGCATTTCCCGTAGCACCGACATGGGCAATGACCTGTCCCTTCTCCACCATGCTTCCAGCCCTGACCATGAAGTCGTGCATGTGGGCGTAGAGGGTCCTAAAGCCGCTGCCGTGGTCGATGACCACTGTATACCCATAGACTGGCATCCACCCACTGGAGACCACCAGACCCCGCTGGGCCGCCCTGATCGGCATTCCGGTATTGCCGGCAATATCCAGACCATGGTGGAACTCCCCGTTCTCCTGAGGCCCGAACTGCTGAGTCAGCTCTCCCAGTAATGGCCAGGATAAATTGCTGTCCCAGCCCCGGGCGACTGCATAGACAGCTGCAGGCTGTTGCCCGGTTCCTGCCGCCTGAGCCCGCCCGCCCGGGATGATCAGTACCCGTCCCACGCTGAGGCAGGTGGGGTCGCTGATCCTGTTGATAGACATCAGCCGGGCCAACTCCACATGGTAGTATCTAGCCAGAGACCACAGGGTCTCTCCCGGGGCCACCTGATGGGTTACCTCCGCCTCGGCTGGTTGCCTGGCAGGCGCCGGATTCTGTTGCCCGGCCTGGCTCCATAATGATACAAAGCTGTCTTCAGCAAAATAAGCATACGCCTGGGAAACCGGGAAGATCACTATCCAGGCCAAAAAAAACAGGGTAACACCCAGCATCTTGGTTATCTTCATGATCTCACCTCACGCTAATGCCGGTTGCATTACCTTGCTATTTTTGCCCTCATTCCCAGGTTTTATGCATTACTATCAGATTCCAGCAGCCACACCGGCTACTCCAACGCAGAGCGCCGATACCCGGAAGCTGGGGCATCCTACGGGCGCGGCGCGCCTGCGGCCAGCTTCAGAGCCCGTATCCTAGGAGTTGGTTATTTGCCGGTTTGTTCGCGCATCCTGGCAGATCTCCTCCAGCCGGTCCTGCATCGCCAGGATAATTTCGTCCTGGTAGGCCAAGTGCCGCATCAGCACTTCGATCTCCTTCTCCGCCTTGCGGTTGATCTCGAAGTCATGCTGGGCAGTCAGGCGATCCTTCTCGTTTTGGCGGTTCTGGCTCATCATCACCACCGGCCCCGTGTAGGCCGCCTGGAAGCTGAGCACCAGATTTAACAGAATAAACGGGTAGGGATCCCAGGCGGCCAGGAAACCCGGCTTGCTAACCATCACCATTAGATAGACGTTCACCGCCATCCAGGCAAGTAGCAAGGCGCTCTGGATAATGATAAACGGCCAACTGCCGACCACCGCGGCTACCCGGTCGGCGATCCTTTGACCGCTGGTCATCTTTTCAGCAAACACCTCATTGACGTTTCTGACCGGCGGGTGATCGTGCTGGTATTCGGCCGCAGGGCCCAATTTGTGCTGCAGGCAATTTTCTGGCATCATAACATCTCCTCTCAGGCGCCGAAAAACCGGAGCGCGCCGTTAACATTACAGCGCGCCGGTGAAGTTACATCGCTGTGTAATATTACAGATCCGGTCAGATATTGCTATGGGGATGGTTTTTTAAAGAGTTGGGGCAAGGCGCGCAATAGGTCCTTGTTGGATTTAGTCTTAGCCATGGCATCGATCAGCATCTCGACGCTCTCGCTGTTGCCGTAAGAAGCGAACATCCTCCGGAAGTTCCACATCAACTCCAGCTCCTCCTTGCTGAGCAGGAGTTCCTCCCGCCTGGTCCCGGAGCGCTTGACATCGATAGCCGGGAAGATGCGTTTGTCGGACAGCTTGCGATCGAGTACCAGCTCCATGTTCCCTGTGCCCTTGAACTCCTCGAAGATCACCTCATCCATGCGGCTGCCGGTCTCGATCAGGGCGGTGGCCAGAATGGTCAGGCTACCCCCCTCCTCGATGTTGCGGGCAGCTCCGAAAAAGCGTTTGGGCTTGTGGAGAGCGGTAGGATCAACACCACCGGAAAGAGTGCGACCGGATGGCGGTACTACCAGGTTGTAGGCCCGGCCCAGCCGGGTGATGGAATCCAGCAGGATCACCACGTCCCGTTTGTGCTCGACGACGCGCTTTGCCCGTTCCAGTACCATCTCGGAGATCTTGACGTGGTTTTCTGGCGGCTCATCAAAGGTTGATGCAGCAACCTCCCCATCCACTGACCGCTGCATGTCGGTGACCTCCTCAGGGCGCTCGTCGATGAGCAATACCATCAGGGTCACTTCAGGGTAGTTTGTGGTTATGGAGTTGGCAATCTTCTTCAACAGAAAGGTTTTACCGGCCTTAGGCGGCGATACGATCAGACCGCGCTGGCCTTTGCCCAAGGGAGCGATTAGGTCGATAATGCGACAGGAAATGTCCGGTTTCTCGGTCTCCAGGGTAATCCGCTCGTTGGGAAAAATCGGAGTCAGAGCATCGAAATGCAGCCGCTCAGAAGCCTGCTCCGGCGATTCTCCGTTGACCGTCTCTACCCGCAGCAGAGCGAAAAAGCGTTCAGTCTCCTTAGGCGACCGCACCTGTCCAGCCACCCGGTCACCGGTACGCAGGTCGAAGCGCCGGATCTGGGAAGGGGACACGTAGATATCATCCTGGCTGGGCACATAGGCAAAGGGGCGCAGAAAGCCGTAACCATCTGGCAGGATCTCCAGAATCCCCTGAGCAAAGAGGAGGCCGTTCTTCTCTGTGTTCGCCTTCATAATCTCAAAAATCAGTTCTTTCTTGCGAAACCGGGAATAGTTGGTGATCTCCATCTCACGGGCCATCTTAAGCAGCTCTGCCATAGTCTTTTGTTCTAACTCTGTAACGCTCAAACAAATCCCCCTATTCGAATTAAAAGTCAGGCATATAGAACCCAGCCACACTGGCTGCAGGTTGGACACAATTGGGAAAGATAACTGAGGATAAAAATTATCCGTGAGCGTGACACCGATGGGATAATCCCGCATTGGATGGAACAATAAAGCGGTAGGATTTATACTATCCTAATATATACCATTGCATACAGCAGGTGTCAAGGCTGGCTCCTTAAGCTGCCAATTATTTGCAGGGCAAGGCATAGTCCGGCTTCCGTGAAAAATAGTGCCGGGCATCGATGAACCGCACGGTACCGGTACGCCCCCGCATCACCAACGAATGGGTACGCGCCCCCCAGGAAGTATAGTGCACACCCCGCAGCAGGGTGCTGTCGGTGATGCCGGTAGCCGCGAAGATCATCGACTCGCCCCGGGCCAGATCTTCCATGGTCAGCAGGCGTTTATAGTCTTTGATCCCCATCTTCTCGACTCGCGCCACATCATCCTCGTCCATCGGCCAGAGACGGGCCTGCATCTCACCCTCCAGGCAACGCAGGGCGGCGGCGGCGATCACTCCCTCCGGAGCTCCGCCGATGCCCAACATCAGGTCGACCCCGGTGCCCTCGAAAGCAGCGGCCACCGCAGGTGCCACATCTCCGTCGGAGATCAACTGGATACGGGCGCCAGTCTTACGCACCTTCTTGATCAGATCCTCATGGCGCGGCCGATCGAGGATGACCACCGTCAGATCCTCCACCTGCTTGCCCAGGGCTCCTGCCACGGCCTTGATATTCTCTTCCACGGGAGCGTCCAGGCTAATCTTCCCGGCAGCCTTCGGCCCCACCGCGATCTTGTCCATATACATGTCCGGGGCATGCAACAGGCAACCTTTCGGCGCCACAGCCAGCACCGCGATCGCCCCGGTCAAACCCTTGGCCACAATATTGGTACCCTCCAATGGGTCCACCGCTACATCCAACTCCGGCGGCACCCCGGTACCCACCTTTTCGCCGATATATAACATCGGGGCTTCATCCATCTCGCCCTCACCAATCACCACTGTACCGTCGATCTGCACTGTGTCAAACATCCGGCGCATGGCAGTGACCGCAGCATCGTCGGCCATCTCCTTGTTGCCGCGCCCCAGCCAGCGTCCGGCAGCGATGGCTGCCGCCTCCGTTACCCGCACAAACTCCAAAGTAAGTTCCCGATCCATGGCCTCTCCATCCCCCCGAAAAAACAAACAAATAAGTTAACCACAACAGCTTGCCAACCGACCTATTTTCTCCGGCCCCGGGCTGGCTTCAACTGCTTTATCTTGTCCCAATCATTCAGAAACCGGGTGATCCCCTGGTCGGTCAGGGGATGTTTAAACATCTGGCCCAGCACTGCAAAAGGCACCGTAGCGATATCGGACCCCAGTCTAGCCGCATCCAAAACGTGCCGGGGATGGCGGATGCTGGCGGCGATTACCCGGGTCCCAAAATCGTAGTTGGTGAAGATTTCCATGATGTCATCCAGAACATCCATCCCATCCTGGCCGATATCATCGATCCGGCCGATAAAGGGGCTGACAAAAGCCGCCCCGGCTCGAGCTGCCAGCAGGGCCTGCAAGGCTGAGAAGATCAGGGTGACGTTTACCCTGATACCCTCCTCCGCCAGGCGGCTAACCGCCTGCAAGCCGCCGGGGAACACCGGGATCTTGATTACGATGTTGGGGCTGATTCCGGCCAATCCCCGGGCCTCCTCGAGAATCCCTTCAACGTCCATGCTGATCACCTCGGCACTGATGGGGCCATCAACCAGGCCGCAGATCTCCTCCAGAATGACACGAAAATCGCGCCCTTCTTTGGCCACCAGGGTAGGGTTGGTGGTGACCCCGGAGATGACGCCCCATCCGGCAGCCTCCCTGATCTCTTCAACGGAGGCGGTGTCCAGGAAAATTTCCAATAGAACCACTCCTTTGGCACAACCCCGGTACTAGCGTACCGGAAATATTATACAGCACTGCAATTCGCTCTCTTATTTCTTCGATCGCCTGCGGCTGCGCCCCTCTTTACGGATGCCCATCATGTTGGCGCCGCCCGGTTTTAACACGATCTCCCAGATCTTCTTCACCGCATCCACATCCTGTCGGGTCTCAGCGTGGACCACCCCAAAAGCGCCGCAGCCCTCACACCGGAGTTCGATACGGTCTGCAAAGATCTCTACCTCCACCTGCTGGTTGCCACACTGGCAGGACAGGTTGCCATCCTCTGCAATTTTATGCAGGCAGTCCAGAATTTCATACATGATCTCCGGATTGGCAAAGTAATCGGTATAGCCTAGGTCATCGGCCATCTCTTGCAGGGAGCGTTCCTGATTGGCGATGCACTTCTTCACCTGATCCCGGGGACCGATAAAGCCGATATCCAGATCGGTCTCGCTACAGACCAGGTTGAGTACCTGACCGGACCAGATCTCTTTTAAAAAGAATTCTAAAAGGTGCTTGCCCTCGCACATCAGACATTCTACCTGAAAATAGAAAACCTTTCGGTCTCTAGTGCTGATCAGCAGCAGGGGAGTACCGCAAGCGCAGGACAGGCGCAGTGTTTTTTGAGCTGAAAAAGAAAAAAGAGATAACGAGTGGTATTTTATTTTGCCGCATTCGGGGCAACGCAGTGCCAGCGCGGTTGTTGTCGTAACGAGCACTTCACGGAACCTCCTCGACGAGTACTGCATCATTACTTCTCCATATTCAAGCAAAATCCTTTACTATTTTTTTAATTGCGCGAAAACTCTCCCTGCTGTCCCCGATCCCCTCAGCAACGCCGCTTTTTTACAACCCCATCTTATTCGGCCGCATCAGGTGCCGCGTGGTTCTGTGCATTGCATGCAGAAGTTTACTCCGGGCTTGCTTCAGATAGGCAGTTCCGGTTGGGGTCAATAGTGTCCTCCGCTGCATCGCTAGTGATATAGACACGCGGTACCGAGGCTCTTATAGTGGTGCGGCGCCCCGGCAACCGGACCGGGGTCCCCACCCCTACTCCTGGTATCTTGCCCACGTCCACACAGCTTAATTCCATGCTGATTCGCCCCAGGACGGGCGCAGTCCGGCCATTAATGCTGACGTGTTGAATTCCTAGCGGCAGACCTAAGAAAGACCCGGCAGTCTTTACCAACACCTTGAGCAGGTCGATCCAACCCGCCGGGTGCGGTGCCACGTCCAGGCCGAAGCCCTCGCTGTAGCCCACCGGCAGCACTGCTAGCACCGTGTCCCTGCGAAGCCGGCGAGTCCGGCCGTAGCCCACTGTACCCCCCCGCTGCACCGGCTTTAGGTGTACCACCCGGGTCCAGAAGGACCAAGGGTCCTTCAACTGCAGCCCGTCAGGCAGTGAGCCATCCCTGATCCCTGCCGGCAACTGGCCATAGAGCAGATTGCCCACCCGTACCATCTCCAAATGCAGCTCCGGGTAGAGCAGGGTAGCGGCGCTGTTGCACACGTGGCGCAAGGGAATGTGGACACCGCGCCTCTGGATCTCCTGCTCCAGGTGATCGAAGAGCCGATACTGGCGCCTGGTGAAGCTCGTATCGCCGGCGGCTGCGGCAAAGTGGGTGTAGATCCCGTCCAGCAGTATCCCGGGCAGGTTCAGGAGCTTGTCCAGCACTGACAGCAGGGTCTCGGGGGTGAACCCGGTGCGTCCCATGCCGGTCTCGATCTCCAGGTGCACGGGCATCTGCCGACCGCTTTGAGCGGCGGCAGCAGACAGGCGCTGGGCCTGAGCCAGGGAACTGACAGACGGAGTCAGGTCCCACTCGACTATGGCCTCTTCCTCTCCGGGCAGCAGCGGCCGGAAGACCAGCACCGGAGCGGCGATCCCAGCCTGACGTAGCCTCACCCCGTCCTCGGGATGGGTAACACCAAGCATGTCTGCCCCCCGCATTATTGCTATCCGGGCTACCGGAACCAGGCCATGACCGTAACCATCCGCCTTCACCACCGCCAGCAGTTTGACGCCGGGATCCAGCAGCCTCTTGACAGCGGCTACGTTCCCAGCGATGGCGTCCAGATCGATCTCAACCCAGCGGGCCTGGCCCGCCTGTTCGTTATCCATGTGATTATCCTCTCATAAGTCATTTAGGATTCTGTTACATGGATTCATCGGATTTGGGGGTGTTGCTGCGGCGCATCAGGCTTCGCGTCACCTGCTGATAAGCTGGCAGCACCCGTGTCCAGAGAAAATACCAGCTGGGCGACAAGACCAGGTCATACTCCCCGATGAACTCGGTGAAAGTAGCAGCAAAACCCTTCTTGAACCTGTACAGCCCGGACAGATGGTCGTCCTGATCAGCACTGCCAGGCACCCCCCGGAAGTCGTACAACCGGCATCCCAGTTCTTTTGCCCAGCGGATCATGGTCCACTGCAACAGGTGGTTTGGCATCACGTTCCGGAGCCGGTTCGAGGAGGCCCCGTACAGATACCAGACCCTATCCCCGCAGTGAAAAGCCAGAGTGCCGGCGATTGCCTGTCCCTGGTGGTCTGCCAAAAAGATGCGGGCAGCGCCCCGGGTCACGAACAGGTCCCACATCCTCTCGAAGTAACTGAAGCTGCGGACGAGGAACTGGTCACGGGTGGCAGTCTCTGTTAAAATGTCGTAAAAGGTCTTGAGGTCCGTGGTGTTTTGGGCTAGGCGCACGCTGACACCCTTGCGCTCAGCCAGGTGAATATTGTACCTGGTTTTGCTCTCCATGGCTGCCAGTAACTCCTGTTCAGTGGGGGTGATGTTTAGACGGAAGACGTAGCGAGGTTGCACACCGCCAAACCCGGACTGGCTGCCGCTGGGTCTGAAACCCGTGTCAGCCAGCCGTTGCCGGTAGCATTCGGCAGCAGCGACCGGATCGGTGGGGATGTCCGGGTCGATCTTGATAAAAATAGCGCCCTGCCGGCGTGCCAGGCTCTTTACTGCATCCCAGAAAAAAGCCTCTCCGGGCTGGTCGCAGTTCTCACTGATAATGGGGCCCCGGGGGGCATAAATGATGGAGCGGCGCAGATGACGGTATAGCGGTAGGGGTCGCTTGAGCAGGGAGATGGCAGCTACCGGCCGATCGTCACGCCAAACCAGTAGCCGTAACGGTTCCCATCCGGTGCTGCTCTTTAGCTCACCCCATTCATACGATTGCAGAAAATGGGGCTTGGGTGAGGAGTTGATAAAATCATTGAATAAGTTCTTGTCCTGTGACTGGATCAGTTGAGCCCGGTACAACTAACTACCTCCTAGCCGGCGCTGTCAATCCCCGGCTCCAGCGCCGGCGGCCTGTTGTCTCCTGAGCAACGGCTGTCATTGACAACAGCTATTTTACCCAATTTTTTCAGAGGCAACAGCACAGCCGGCAGCATTCTTCAGGGCTGCCCCTACAAAGGCCTTGAACAGTGGATGCGGCCGGTTGGGGCGGGATTTAAACTCCGGGTGGAACTGGCAGGCCAGAAACCAGGGATGTTCCGGCAGTTCCACGATCTCTACCAATCTACCATCAGGAGAGGTTCCGGTGATCTGCAACCCCTGGTCCAGCACCTGCTGGCGGAAAATATTGTTGAACTCGTAGCGGTGGCGGTGGCGCTCATCCACTGTTTCCGCCTCATACGCCCGGCTGGCCTGGGAGCCCGGTTGCAGTATACAGGGATAGAGACCCAGACGCATGGTTCCACCAAGGTCCTGTATTCCCCGCTGCTCCGGGAGCAGGTCGATCACCGGGTAGGGTGTTTCCGGGTCGAATTCGGTACTGTTGGCGCCGGTCAGGCCACAGACGGTGCGGGCAAACTCGATCACGGCACACTGCATGCCCAGGCAGATCCCGAAGAAGGGCACCTGGTGCTCCCGGGCGTAGTTGATCGCCTTGACCTTGCCATCGATACCCCGGTAGCCGAAGCCACCCGGCACCAGAATACCATTCACCTGGCCCAGGATGGCGCTGGCGTCACCCTCCTCCAACACTTCGGCATCCACCCAGTCGATCTTCACCGCTGCCTGATGAGCGATGCCGCCGTGGTACAGGGCTTCGTTGATACTCTTGTAGGCATCCCGGAGCTCGATGTATTTGCCGACCACTGCCACCCGGACCTGCTGTTTGGGGTGGTGGCAAATAGCTACCATCTCTTCCCACTCCTTGAGTTCCGGCCGGCCACAGGTTAGACCCAGACGTTGTACCGCAATATCGGCATAACCCTGGGCTTCCAGCATCAGCGGCACCTCGTAGATAGAGTCCGCATCAACGCACTCGATCACGGCATTTTTTTCAATATCGCAGAAGAGAGCGATCTTATCCTTGAGGTCCTTGGAAAGAGGGCGCTCCGTGCGGCAGATGATGATATCCGGCTGGATTCCGATACTGCGCAGTTCCTTCACGCTATGCTGGGTCGGCTTGGTCTTCAGTTCGCCGGCAGCACGCAGGTAAGGGACAATAGTGACGTGGATATAGAGCACGTTCTCCCGGCCGATTTCGCTTTTAAACTGGCGGATCGCCTCCAGGAAGGGGAGGGACTCGATATCGCCCACAGTGCCCCCGATCTCGGTGATCACCACGTCCGGCTTCTCCTCTAAAGCGATTCGCTGGATCAACTCCTTGATCTCGTTGGTGATGTGGGGGATGACTTGCACCGTGCCACCTAAAAAATCACCGCGGCGCTCTTTTTTGATTACTGACCAGTAAACGAGGCCTGCGGTGACATTGCTGGTACGTGTCAGGTTTTTATCGATAAACCGTTCGTAGTGCCCTAGGTCTAGGTCAGTTTCGGCTCCGTCATCGGTGACGAAGACCTCCCCATGCTGATAGGGGCTCATGGTCCCCGGGTCAACATTGATGTACGGATCGAACTTCTGCATGGAGACCTTACAGCCCCTGCTCTTGAGCAGTCGCCCCAGAGAGGCTGCGGCGATTCCTTTCCCCAGCGAGGAGACTACCCCGCCCGTGACAAAGATATACTTGGTCAAGCCCTCTCCCCTCTTTCATGTTGCTCTGTTTACACAAATGTTAATTTTAATGGCAGCCATAAGTGGTTGTCAACCTGAGCATAAATCTTCATAAGTCTATCCTGTCAAACTAGATTGGAAAAACGCCTGATTGCCCAGGGAATGGCAAGCTCTGAAGCTTTCGCTTCAGGCTGCGGGCACCCGGTATGCTAACACTACCACTTCTTGAGATGGCGGCAGAGTCGCCCCTTCCACCGCTAAACATTGCTCCTGGCGCACCTGACCGGACTGGAACAAGCGGAGAAATGGATCGACCGTGGCTAGCGGCAGCTGCAGCACCGGGGTCTTGTAATGCATGGGAATGACTATGCGGGGGCCGATCTGGTCTACTACCTGCTTGGCCCTGTCTGCGTCGATGGTAAACACGCCGCCCACTGGCGCCAGCAGCAAGTCGATCCGCCCCAGATCCTGCAGACTCTTAGCGTCCAACAAATGCCCCAGGTCACCCAGGTGGCAGACTCGCACACCGTCCATCTCCCAGACAAAGAGCAAGTTGGGCCCCCGCTGAGCCCCACCCATGTTGTCATGGAAGGCGGAATAACTCTCCACCCTAAGACCCTTAACCTCATGAACGCCAGGTGTATTGATCACTGCCGGAGCGCCGTGTAGAGCATTGACATTGTTGTGGTCGGAGTGGTCGTGACTAACGGTTGCCAGGTCAACTTCCTCCTCTGGAAGCTGGTAACCCATTACTCCGGCAGGAGGATCTGTAACCAGTCGGACTCCCTGGCCCTCAAACAGAAAGCAGGCCTGGCCATACCATTGCACCTTCATGCAAACACCTCCATACAAACTACACCATGCAAACTACTTTAGTGGCCGCTCTAGCTCTTCATCAAAATCATCCTGTTCCTCGCCCTCGGTCTCGGGTTCCTCATCTTCGAGCAAGTCTTTATCCGCCAGCAGCTCCTCATCCAGGGCAAGTACCCGGGGAGTAGGGCTGTCGTCATACTCCACTGTCTTATGCATCAGAGACAGCAACGGCACCTGGCGCGATCCCTTTTGAGGCACTGCCGTCCGCAAGCCCCAACAACCCTGCCCAGCACTGGTAAAACGGGCATCTAGGTTGATCCAGGTGTAAAACCGGGCTTTGGCTTCCACCAGATCTTCCTGATCTTCGTAGAATCTTTTGGCAACCTCATCCAGGAGCACTGAATAATGCATCTGTTGTCCGTTCTGTTTCAATAAATCATAGATAAAACTGAGGACTTTCTCCTTTTCATCAAGGCTTTCCACCTCCGGCAAACCAGAGCTCCCCCTTCTCTTGTCCGTGTATAGTCACATCTGCCTGTTGATAGCTACATCCTCTCGGGTGCTGATACGCCCACGAGATGCAGGGTGTTGCGCAGAGCGATCCTGCAAGCGTTGATTAACACCAGCCGGGCCTGGCTCAAGGCCGGCTCGTCGCTCAATACGCGGCAGGTGGTATAAAATCCGTGAAACAGGGTGGCCAGTTCATTGGCGTAGAAGGCCAGCCGGTGCGGCTCCAAATGGGAGGCAGCGTAGGCGATCTCGCCAGGAAGCTCGGCAATTTTCCGGATCAGGGCTAGTTCCGCCGGGTCGCTGAGCAGGGAGCAGTCGACATCCTTGGCGGCATGCACTACTCCTGCTTGCTTGAGGATGCTGCAGATCCGGGCATGAGCATATTGAACGTAATAAACCGGATTTTCGTTAGACTGCTCTTTAGCAAGATCCAGATCGAAATCCAGGTGGCTGTCGGCACTGCGCATCACAAAGAAGTAACGGGCGACGTCGACCCCCACATCATCCATCAGATCCCGCAGAGTGATGTACTCGCCGGTGCGTTTGGACATCCGCACCGGTTCACCCCCCTTGAGCAGCCTGACCAATTGCATGATCATCACCTGAAGGCGTTCTGGATCGAAACCCAGGGCCTGCATCGCACCCTTCAGCCGGGCCACATGTCCGTGGTGATCTGCCCCCCAGATATTGATCACTCGGTCAAACCCCCGCCGGAACTTGTTCCGGTGATAGGCTATATCACCGGCAAAATAGGTGGGAATACCATTGCTGCGAACAAGCACCTCGTCCTTCTCATCGCCGAACAGAGTAGAGCGGAACCACAAGGCGCCCTCCTCCTCGTACAAGTAGTCGCTCGCCTGCAACTCCTTCAAGACATTCTCGATCTCACCGGATTCATGCAGGGTCTGTTCTGAAAACCAGACATCATAGTGCACCCGGAAGTCTACCAGGTCCCTTTCCATCTGGGACAACTTCTCCTTCAGGGCGTACTTTACCAGCATCTCCCGGCGCAGCATGGGATCGACAGTCAAGTATTTATCTTTGACCTGCTCAATCAGATGCTGCATGCTTTCTGCCAGGTCTTGACCGGGGTAGCCATCATCGGGAAATGTAACATCCTGGCCCAACAATTGCAAGTAACGGGCCTCCAAGGAGCGGCCGAAGGTCTCGATCTGGCTGCCGGCATCATTGATGTAAAACTCTCGCTGTACATTATACCCAGCCGCGGCGAGGACATTCGCCAGGGTATCCCCCAGGGCCGCCCCCCGGGCGTTGCCCATATGCAGCAACCCGGTGGGATTTGCGCTGACGAATTCTACCTGGACGGACTCGCCGCCTCCCAGATCGATGCAGCCGTAATGTTCGCCCTGGGCATCCACCTCCGGGAGCACTTCGTAATGCCAAGCCGGATCCAGGTAAAAATTGATAAAGCCCGGCCCGGCCACCTCGGTCCTGCTTATATACTCGTCAGGCTGCCGGAAGAACTCCAGCAGCACCTGGGCAACCTTGCGGGGAGCTGTCTTCTCCGCCTGGGCCAAGAGCAAGGCCAGGTTGCTGGCGAAATCTCCATGAACCTTGTCATGGGGCACCTCCACCACAAATTCAGGCAATTCATAGCAAGCAAGCCGACCGGCCCGGTGCGCCCCTTGCGCTGCTTCGACCAGCGCCAGGGCGATCTCTCTTCTGATCTTCTCCAAAACCCCCATGGTTGGCTCCTTTATTCCCTGATTTGCTGATTTATTTACTCTAGCTAAACACCAATAGCAGCTTATTGTGATCACGATTTTTTATGATCAAGTGTCTGATGCCTTTTATACAAACCCATAAGGGCTGACAGGCATCCGGCGCGCCTCACAAAGCCATCCGACCGGGCAATGGCAAGATAGTCAGTAATGATACGGCTCCTGGCGCAGAATGCGGTAGGCACGGTACAACTGTTCCAGGAGAATGACCCGGGCCAACTGGTGGGGAAAGGTGAAAGTGGAAAGGGACAGACACATGTGGGCTTGGTCCAGAATGGCGGGTGATAGCCCCAGGGTGCCCCCGATGATAAAAGAGATCTCTCCCTTGCCTTGCCGCGCCCCCTGAGGTGGGCACCCGGCGAGCACCTGCTGCTGCTGGCCCAACCAGGCGGCAAGCTCTTCAGAGGTGAACCGGGCGCCCTGTAAGTCCAGGGCCACCTGCTGACAACTATCGGACAAGCGCCGCTGCAGCCGTTCCCCCTCCCTCAACTTAACCGCCTGGCGTTCACGGTCACCGGACGGTACCGGCTCGTTGTCGACCTCAATGATCTCCAGGTGAGTGTATCGCTGCAGCCGCTTGACGTATTCTTCCTGAGCCATAATATAGCCGGGTTCCTTGACGCGCCCGACAGCAACGATGCTGATGCGCACCGACCCCCCCCGCCTCAGCGGTACAGGTGATGAATGTTGATCTTGTAATCGGTTAACAGGGGATGTTCCACTGTAACCGGGATCAACTTCCTGTGCTCCCTGAGACCGGAAGCCATCAATTCCCGGAGAAAATCGAAGGTGACCTTGCGTCCAGGATGGGCAAACAGCATTTGTCCGTATGGCGCCAGGTTACCAGCAAGGATCCGGCTAACATAGGGATTGCTTTTGGGATTATAAAGCACGTCCGAACCAATGATCCAGTCAAACTGCTCCTTGAGCGACCAATCGCGCCAATCGGCCAGCTCGAAAGACACCCCCTCGATCCCATTGTGCAGAGCGTTGCGGTTGGCTATGGTCAGGGCCTCCGGCTGATAGTCGCTGATAGTCACCCGGCCGCCCTTACGGGCCGCCACCAGGCCCGGCAGGCCCAACCCGGCGCCCAGCTCCAAAACCGTGGCTCCCTTGAAATCAACGCTCTCCCAGATGTACTGGGCCAGACCACGGGAGGCAGGCCAAAGCTCCGCCCAGTATGGGATCTTGTCGTCGTCCTCGGGGTCGGTGACCAGGTCCTCTACATTGGCTACGATCTCAAAAGAAAGAGACAAATCTGGAAGGCAATAAAATAACTCTTTGGTACTGATCATACTCTTCCTCCACCTTGTCTGTCTACAGTTTCAAACCCGGACCACCAGCACGGCGCACAAGATCCCGAGTAATAGACCCACGGACGCCTCCAGGGGTGTATGTCCGACTCCATCCTCCCAAAGATAGGAATCGGTGGCAACTCCCTGCAACCGTTCTTTTAACACCCGGGTATGTTCGCCCACTACCCGTCGTAGGGTGATCGCGTCGTAGATCACAATTCCTCCGAGCACGGCAGCAATCTGAAACAAAGGTGAGATCCAGCCATAGTCCAGGCCCAGCGAAGTGGCCAGGGCAGCGGCAACTGCAGCGTGGGAGCTAGGCATGCCTCCACACTGAGTTATCTGCGACCAGGGGATGGCGTTAGATTCGGTCCTGGCTGTGAACGGCTTCATCCCCTGGGCACAGATCATGCTCAGCAAGCTGGAGAGAATATAGCGGTCATGGACGATCGGCGGCAGAAAGCGCAGGCCTCCCCATAAAACCATGCTGATCAGCGCTACGATGTAAATCGCTTGGCGCCTGGCAATTCCCCATACTCTCGTCACTACGCTTCCAACGGTCATGCCACTTCCTCATCCTTTCTTCCTCATCCATCAACTGGCTTACGGTTACAGGCACCAGGCCTTTGGCCAGTAGATCCTCCAGCAACTGCGGCAGCGCCTCTGTCAGGGCTGCAGCGTTACGTTGCACCCCCGAACCATCATGGAACAGAATGATGGAACCAGGGCAAACCCACCGGGAAACCTTGCGGATAATCAAACGGGCCGGGGTCATGAAGAACCAATCCAACGAATCCAGGGACCACAACACTACCTTCTGGGCGGTCTTACGCATCCAGTAGTGGGTGATCAGGTTGGACATGCCCCAAGGCGGCCGGAAGCAACGCACCGGCTTACCTGACAACTCTCTTAACGTGGTTAATGACTCTTGTATCTCCAGACGCGACCGGCGCGGGGACAGGAACCAGAACGGGGAATGGTGCATCCCATGGCTCCCCACTTCGTGCCCCCGGGTGATGATCTGCCGGACGAGATCAGGGTACTTGCGGGCATTCTCCGCTATCATAAAGAAGGTTCCAGAAACTCCCCTTTGGGCCAGGATTTCCAGAATAAGCGGTGTAAAGACAGGGTCGGGACCATCGTCAAAGGTCAGGGCTACCTTATTGCCCGCCTCCCCCTTACGGAGTACATCACTACTCCGCCATCGGTTCCACAAATCTGGCAGCAACGCCCATATTGTCAAAACGCTTACGGCCAAAGCCTCAATCAGTTCCAAGTTTCTCGCTGCTCCTCAGTCGACGCACTTGAGCCTGGCGCCAAGGGCGCTAAATTTCTCGACCACCTTTTCATAACCCCGTTCGATCAGTTCTGCCTGGCAGATTTCTGTCTCTCCCTCGGCAACCAGACCCGCTACCACCAGGGCGGCTCCCGCCCGGAGGTCAGTGGCTTTCACCTGAGCCCCGAGTAACCGTACCGGCCCTTCGACCACGGCCGCATGCCCCTTGACCCGGATTTGAGCCCCCATACGCTTCAATTCGTCAGCCACCCGGAAGCGATTATCGAAGACGTTCTCGCTGATCACACCGGTACCGGCGGCCAAACAGAGCAAGACCATGATCGGCGACTGCAGGTCGGTGGGAAAACCAGGGTAGGGAAAGGTCTTGATGTCCGTGGCCCGCAGCGGACCATTCCGCCTGACAGTCAGGGAGTCCTCATCCACCACCACATCCAGACCCATATCCTGAAGCTTGGCGATCACCGGCTGCAGGTGCCGGCTGATCACGTTCTCAATGGTCACCTCGGTGCCCATTGCTGCCGCGGCAATCATGTATGTGCCCGCTTCAATCCGGTCCGGAATCACACTGAACCGCGTGTCGGGCCCGCGCCCAGAGGGTGCCCGGCGGGCACCCGGTTCCCGGCCCTCAATCTTAATCAGATCGGTACCCGCACCCCTGATAGTGGCTCCGGCAGCATTAAGAAAGCTGGCCAGGTCCACGATCTCCGGCTCCTTGGCCGCGTTTTCCACCACCGTGGTTCCAGGGATACCGGCGGCCGCCATCATAATATTCTCTGTAGCGCCCACGCTGGGAAAGTCCAGATAGATCCGGCCGCCCCGGAGTTCCCGGGCTCGAGCGTCGATATAGCCGTGTTCCAGTACCACGTCAAACCCTAGGGCGTTCAGGCCCTTAACATGGAGGTCCATGGGACGCGAACCGATATCGCAGCCACCGGGCAACGGAACCCGGGCTTGGCCAATCCTGGCTGCCAGAGCGCCCAGAAAAAGGTTGGAAGCCCGCAGTTTCTTGGCCAACCGGTAAGGAACGGCCGCCTCAATCTGGTCCGGCCAGTTGAGCAGTACCCGGTTAGCTTCCTGCCACTCCGCATGTCCGCCTAATGCCCGGACGATCTCCAGTTGGGTCTCCACATCGGCAATACGCGGCACATTATCCAGGATCACCTCGCCCCTGACGATGGCACTGGCGGCAATCAACAGCAGCGCGGCATTCTTTGCCCCGCTGACCCTGACACGACCCCGGAGCATGTTGCCCCCTTGGATTACCAGCTTCATTAACGGCTATCCTCCAACCAATGATGCATCCAGCAAAGTCCCTTTCCGTATCTGATCTATTCTCGGCAATATTGATTATTCCTTCATTAACTGGCATCTTTTGAAATCTTCGACCTGAGTTGACGTTTTTAGCCCTGTCGGGCTCGCCCAGGTCCGGTAGGCCGCCCCATTTGCACATCCCTGTCACTAGTTCAATATAGTTGTTATCATCCCGTGGGATAATTATTCAACACTGGGATCCATTGTAACTCCTGATATATTCGTCAAGAGTAATACCATAGGTCTTCGCAAAGGCCTTGTCCATCGGCTGGCCGCTCCCCAGGGCATCGAGCAGGTTGCGAATACGCTCGGGACCATACCTCTCGATCAGAGAAGAGACCAGGTCCTTGGCTACCGCATAGCTGTAATCCTGCCATACCGGATCGTCAAAACGGCCATCCAACTGCTTAATGGTCGCAACAGTGACCGCTATCCGTTCACGGTCCGGTGGCTCACCCCCGGCAACCATCTCTTCCCCATACTGGGCAAGGCCTTCGGTTAACCAGCGAGGATAGTTGCCGCCAGTCTTATAATCCACCAACAAGTGCACGTATTCGTGGGCCACCGGCCCCTGGGCCTGAAATATCTGCTGCTGCTGGTTAACCGGCGGGTCCTCCATCCAGGCCCGGGGTGACAGCACCCGGATTACTCCGGCCCAGTAAACTCCCATGGCGCTCTCATCGCTGCCCCAACCAAAGATCCGGTTCAAAGAAACACGGTCCGGATAGATTAGTATAGGAACGCTTTTGTCGGGCATGTAGCCAAAATAGGCGCTCAGCGGTTGGTAGACCCGTTCTGCCTCTTTAAGTACCATCTGGGCACTGGCCTCATCGCCCCGTTTATATTTGACGATAAAATGCTGGTCTTCGATCGACGGCCAACTGGATGTTTCCAAGCTGATCATCAGGCACTGGTAACTCCGGAACAACTCAGAGCCGCGCAGTCGAACCGGGTTCCGCAAGCACAGGGCTAACGCCAGGGCTATGACCAGCATAGCAACAAAGCAGGAGCTTAACAGGCGCTCCATCTCCGCTCCCCCTCTCTCCTCCCCAATTATACTCGAAGCAAGAGGCTCTCCGGTCAACCAATAAAAGGCAGGCTCTGATATCAGATGTTAGAGGCAAGGGGTAGAAAGTCGATACCCCGTGGTGGGTACCCCAGCTTCACTTCAGGCGCGCCGTGTCCACAAAAGCGTGCACCCGCATTAAAGCCAGCATCCCAGGGGATTGCTGGCTTTAACGGTCCTTCTATCTGCTGCTCCACCCTCTAGTTTGGTGAAGCTGATCTACCAGCTGCTGCTCTCGCGCCTACTGTTGCTGAGAGGGTGCCGGGGTACTCTGCTGCTGGTTCTGAGGCGCTAGAGGAATACTGCCCACCCCGTACCAAGCCAGTAATCCGATGCTGATCATCCCCACTAGAACCCATAACACTACTTTAGTAAAGATACGGCGTTTGCGAAGTGCGCTTAGCAATCGAGATCCCTCCGAAGTTTTTAGAGATCGGATAATGACTCTATTCTACCACAACCCGGGGGGATAGCATCGCTCTCTAGCGGCCTGTCCCGTAGAAGCCACGAACCAGTTTCCTGATAGGGTTTGCTCGAGATAATAAATATGATTGCCATCCCCGTGACCGGGCCATATCAGTGCAGGAAACGCAAGGGGCTCGTCACGCTCCCGTTGGAAATGACCTCGAAGTGGAGATGGGGGCCGGTTGCCCTGCCGGTGGCGCCAACGTTGCCGATAACCTCTCCCCTGCCAACCTGCTCCCCGTTACTCACATCGATCCGGGAGAGGTGAGCGTAGCGGGTGGCCAGTCCGTCACCGTGATCGACAATGACGCAATTGCCGTAGCCGCCGTCCCAGCCAGCAAAGGTCACTCTACCGGAGGCGGCTGCCCCCACCGGAGTTCCGGAGGCGGTAGCGATATCTATCCCGGTATGAAATTCTCTGCCGCGATAGCCAAAGGGGGAGGTAATGGTGCCGCTGACCGGCCAGGATAAGACCCCGCTACCGGATCCCCTGGAAGCCCCTCCAGCGTAGGCCACAGTGCGTTGCATCCCCTCTGCCACCAAGCGTGGCTGGGGTTGCTTCAAAACCTTGCTGGTCAATACATCCCGCTTCAATGCCAGCCCATTCAAACGCACGATCTGATAGTGCACTTCCGCCAAGCCATCAGCCCCCGGCTGTAGGACCCGGGTCTGGCCGCGCCACAGGTTATTATCTGCCTGCACCTGGACAGCGCGGGTAATAGTCTCATTGGCTACCTGGCTACTGATAACCAGCACGCCCACTAGCGGCCGGGTGGTATTCAAGTACAGTTTCTCGCCGTTATGGAGGGGAGACGTGGAGATCTGGGGGTTGGCATTAAGCAGGTCGCTCACCAATAAGTTGTATTTACGGGCAATACTCCACAAGCTATCCCCGTTCTTAACGACGTAATCATCCGGTTGGTTCTGACCCTGTTGCAACAGCGCCATGGCGTTGGCGGCCGGCACCACCTGATTGATGGACACCTGCTGTTGCATAAGGGCAACTTCGTCACTGAAGCGCACCTCCTGGATCTGTTCGCCGGGGTATTTCTGAACATAGTATGCCTTAAACTGGTCAAGCAACTGCTGGGCAACGTTTTTGTTTGCTACTGCCAGAACTGGCTTATGGTTGATAATGATCAGTTCCCCGTTGGTTACCCAGGGAAGGCTTTTAAATTGCTGAGACAGTTCGTTGGAGGAGCTCAGAAGGGTGCGGGAAGCCATGTCGGTTCTGTAAGTTAGGGTAGCCGGCAAAAAAATGCCTGTCCCCAACTGGTGCTCTAATTGCTGCTGCACCTGGATTCTGATCTCCTCACCGGCCTGGCGAGAAGCTACTATACCGATCTCCTGCCCGTTATAGATGACGGCATAGACCAATCGGTTCTGGGTCAGCAAAAGATTCCCGCCGATCAAAATAAATCCGGCCAGCGCAGCGACAACGGCAGGCTTAGTTGCCAAGCGCCGCCAGTCCAACTGCAGCTTGCCGGTTCGCCAATCGTCAGCAGTCGCCAGCATTGTGCTGACCTGATGCTTCACCACTCCAGCATCCTGCCGCATCCAATTGTAGGCATCCAAGCCCCAGGATCGGGTTCGGTCTGTAAACCCCTGAAGCAGCACCCGGGCCGTCCCTGTCTGTTCCACCAACCATGCCCTGGCTATATCCCCACTTTCAGGCCGGCCTTCTGTATAGAAATCAATGAGGATAACGGGTAGTCCCTTAATAATTGAGGGTAGTTCTCTGATGAAAGTTGGCAGTTCCCTGAGCGATCTCCCGATCCGAAGCAAATCCTGGATCATCCAACCCCAGGCTTCCCGGCCCCACTGCCCGGCATCGGAGGCGGCATTCAGCATCAAGGGATATACCACTTCAGACCGCTGCCACAGCCATGCCCTGATGGCCTTACCGGGGCGTTCAATCCAGGCATTCCGGGCCATTTTTATGATCTGCGGTGATTTTCCCACCGCTCTTACAGCCCAATCCCTGGCTGCACACTCTCCTGTTCGGATAAGTTGGCGCATCCAGCATAATATATTTGTGGCCTTCCGGCCTCTTCTCTCGCTCATCCTAATTCCTCTCCCAAGGATTTTATATGCTCATAACGGTGCAGATGTGCATTTATCGTTTTCTGGTGCTTTTCGGGATCTAGAGGCAAAATAACTACTAAAATAGTATATCGCCTAAATTTTATGCTGTAAAGGAACTAATTTCCGCAATTATTGCCATCATCTGACCTTTATGCTAATGAGGGCTGAAAATATGCCAGTTTTTTAACTTTCAGTTTTTATTCATCTGGTGTTTTTTTATCCGATAACAGGAGACTGGCCGAGAGCGAGGTAGTATAGTGCCCCCTCCAGACGCGCCTGAACCAGTTCGCAGGTCAGTGGGTAGGGGCGATGGAGGTCACCGGATTGCAAGGCTGCCTGGGCGTGACAACCGCCGCCGCACAAGAAACGCGCCCAACAGGAGCGACAGGCCGGCTTACTGAAGACGTGGGCCTGGCGAAACCGCTCTTGCAGGTCCAGTCGGGTAATTCCCCTACTCAGGTCACCCAGGCAGTACTCCGGATGCCCCACGAACTGGTGGCAGGGGTAGAGTTCGCCCTCCGGCGTCACTGCCAGGTACTGATAACCGGCGCCACAGCCGGTGAGGCGCTTGGCAGCGCAGGGACCGCCCGTCAGGTCCAGTTGATAGTGATAGAAGGAGACCTTGCGGCCTGCCAGTTCCTGCTCCCGCAGCCAGCGCGCCAGGCGGAAATATTCTTCCCTGATCCCGGGGATATCTTCCTCCCGGATAGCGTAGGGCTGTCCTACCTCTGCTACCACCGGCTCCAAGGAAAGGCTCCGTGCCCCCAGAGCCGCCAGATAGCGGACATCCTCGGTAAAATCCAAGTTCTGTCGAGTATAGGTGCCCCGAATATAGTGTTCCTGGCTGGCAGCCACTCGAAAATAATTCTGGAGCCGCCGGGCCACCGCCTCAGCAGTGCCTCTTCCGTCAGGCATAACCCGGAAGCCGTCATGTATCTCCGGGCGCCCGTCACAACTCAGGACGAGCCCGAAATTGTGACCAGCCGTAAAGGAACACACATCCTCATCGAATAACAGGGTATTAGTGGTAAGGGTGAACTTCCAGTCCCGGTCCTGACCACGGTCCAGGGCATAAGCCACGCCATCCCTAATCCCGTTAAAATTGAGCAGCGGCTCGCCCCCAAAGAAATCCACCGCCAGATGCCGGTGAGTGGATGAACTCAATAAAAAATCCAGGGCTGCCCGGATCACCTTACCGGGCATGATCTCCCGGCCGGTACGCACCTGGTGGGGAACGAAACAGTAGCCACAGGCCATATTGCAAGCATGGGATATGTTGAAGCAGAGGGCTTTCAGATCAGATCCGGGGCCAGGAGCATAACTTTCCCACCCGGGATCCGGCGTAAAAAGGCGCCCGGCCTCATGCAAGGCCGCCACCTCCGCTGCAGCAGCGCCAGCTTGTTCCTGCCCGCAAGACTGCGCCGCCCCTGTCAGGGCTTGCTGCCACTCGCCACTGTTCTGAAAACGGTGCAATAACTCCCAGGCTACGTCATCCAGCTCATGGAGCGAACCACTGTTGACGTCGTAGGCCAGACAGCAGTCGTCAGCCCGGATCAGCTTTACTTCTGCTGCGTTCCACAAGTTTGATTGCCCACGGTGCAGGATGTCTTGCAGGCAGACTGGCAGGATGTCTGGCATTCGCCGCACTCCGCCGTTAACAGCGGTTTTCTCAAACTACCCGCCACAACCGTTTTGATATGCTTGGTCTTTTCCAGAATAATGCCTCCTCGCAGAAAATCCCGGCTATCTTTGCCGTCAAGGCAGCAGTTTTAGGTTACTCCCTGTTTTTTATTTTAAACGGTTGCCTGGATAAGCGCAAATTCTTTTTGGGCACGCCTTCCCGTGGTGATCCGGATTGCGGCCCGGTCTCAGAACGGCTGGCATTCCGCAGGTATCTGTTGATCAACCGGTCGAGCCTTTCCGAGAGCCGTAGTAGTTCCTTGCTGTTCAAGGGCACAACCCGGCTGCGCTGCTCCATTTTCCTTCTCAGCTTTTCGATCTCTCCCAGCAGATTGTTCTTGGCCATCCCGGCACCCCACAGGTTATTGCATGACCTTTGATTATGCAAAATTCTATCCAAAGTTTATGATCAGCAATTTGCTTTCATTCCGAACAAAATATCTGCTTATTCATGCCCTGCCACGGGAATGCGGTATAAGTGGTATAATTAGCAATAAATATAACGGCGAGGCCGGCATGAAAGAACAGATCAATTGCTGGAAAGAAAATCCCAAACTGTTGTCTGGAGGGCGCCCCGGCGCCAGGCACGGGCAGCATACTGCCAGAGCCCTGGAAGAGTTGCGCAGGCCCGAGCACAAACTTCTGGTGACCGACCTGGTCCTACCCTGCCAGGACCGGACGATCTCCCTGATCGGGATCGAGGACCATGACAGTCAGCGCAGCCTGGGAGACTACCAGAACACAGCGTATTTTCTGATCGTTGAGGGAAATCCTCAGGGTGCACTTGCTCAAAAGGACGATCTCCCGAAAAATCCCGATCAGAAAAGCACCGCAAATCTCCAGGCAGTGGTGATCGACCCGGGTCTGCGAGAAGGGGACTGGATCCGGGATACCCTGGGCATCAGCCGGTGCGATGTGATCTTCACCCACTTTCACCTGGATCACTGGATCGGCTACGAGCCCTACCGGGGCCAGACCTTCCATGCATCACCGCTCTGCAAGACAGTGCTCACCCAGATGGTCGGGACGGAGCGCACCGGCAAGAGCATCTTCGTGGAGGGGCGGCTCAATGATTATCATCGCAGCCCGCTGCCTTTACGGGCGGTCAACGACGCCGAACGGCTGCTGCCAATCCGGGAGAAGATCCACCCGGTCAGCGGCGATAATCCCTACCGGAACGACCTGTTCGGACTGGAGTTTTTCGAACTTCCCTACGGACAGACCGAGGGCACCCTTTACGGGCTGCTGGAGGCGGACAGCATCAGGGTGCTCTTTGCCAGCGACCTGTTCGTCTGCATCAACGGCCAACTCAAGATCGAGCCACACTATGCCTTCAAACCCAAAAGAATGGTGATCGAAGACGTGATCGTAATGCTGCGCGCCCTGCTGAAAAAAGATCTCCCCGTGACGGAGGACCCGGCATCCGCCGCCAATCTTGGCCGGGTCGGCGACCCGGGAGTGCTGGCCCTGGGTCACGGCCTGTTCGACTTTGCCAGCGGACGTCCGGCGATCGCCCACCTGCTGGAGGAGCTGGAGGAACTGATCCGGATCAATCGTGAGCATATAATCTGAGAGGCTGTGGGCAATGCCGCACCTCCTGTCAGGAATGGGGACAATTGTTAATTGCTGTGCAGTTTAAAATCAGGTAAAGTAGTAAAAGCGACAGCATTAGGCCTTCTCTCCTCATGAAGCGCCAATCCTTTGTGCTTCCTCTGAATTGGGACAACACTGCTTCGGAATTAAAGCTACCCGGTCACCCTAGGAACTAAAAATAATTATCTCTAAACCGTCATCTCACCGGAACTTTTTCCGCAGAACTAGTGTCTAACAATTAAGAGGAGAGCCCGGAAACCGGGAGTGAATCTCCTTGAATGTAAAATCACAATTGAATCGGTTAGGTCCCAGAGTATGTGACGCCAGGCTGCTCATTCGCCAGGCCCAGGCCGGGGATCTCACGGCATTTGAAGAGTTGGTGACCATCTATCAGGGTAAGATAGCGACCTTGAGCTACTACCTGACCGGAAATCACACGGATGCCCAGGATCTGGCGCAGGAAGTATTCGTACGGGCATATACTAATCTCAAGAGTTTCCGCCAGGATGCCGAGTTGGGCACATGGCTGCACCGGATCGCTATTAATCTGTGGTCGAACATGCAGCGGCGGCAAAAGTTCACCAACCTGGTATCCCTGGATGACCCGGTGCAGACCGAATCAGGAGATCTGGCCCGCACTGTGGCCTCTACAGACCAGGACGGAGACCCGGCCGGCGCCCTTGAAGGAAAAGAGTTGCAGTCAACGGTGCAGCAAGCTCTCCGCAGCTTGCCCGAGGAATACCGCACCGTGCTGGTATTACGAGAGGTTGAGGGATACAGCTACGAAGAGATTGCCAAGATCGCCGGATGTTCGTTAGGAACGGTGAAATCCCGCTTGAGCCGGGCGCGGCAGGCTTTAAGAGAAAAGATGACAGGCAACAGCCTGTCCCTCTAATACAGGACCAGCAGGGCAATCAGGCCCGACCGGCCGGATTGGATCAACCGCAGGGGAGGTGAGCATGATGGGGCATAGACACTCAAGGGTTGCCGGAATAGACGGTGCCATCAGTTGCGACCAGGCCCGGGGGCTTTTCTACGACCTTGCTGACGTCGAGTTAAGCGACGAAGACAGGCGTGCTCTCTCTCTCCACGAGCTATCATGCTCGAACTGCGGCGATGAATTCAAGGAGTGGCGCAGGTTGCGCAGTGCCCTGCAGGGCAGCATGGTGGCCCCGGCGGTAGATTTTAAGGCCGGCGTGATGGGGCGCATCCAGTCAATTCAGGCAGAGCCCAAGTCCGCCCGCTCTATTTCGTGGGCCGCCCTCTGGCAGCAGAACTGGACTAAGGGTGTGGCCGCAGCAGCAATAGTGCTGGCCCTCATGGCAGGCGCAGCCAGGCTGCCGGCAATTGTCAGCCTCGGTGGCTTGCTGGGGAACAGCAAACCCCGTGTTGCGGCTCAAACTACAATTCCACCCACGGTGAAGCCCCAGAATACGGAGCCCGGGTCGATCAGCCCCAGCGGCACCACCCCGAACAACGGCAGTCCTGTCAATCCCAGTAAGCCGGGCGCCGGGAATCAGGTGAAGCCGCCGGTAACGCCTGCGACCCCCAGCGACAAACCCCAGGTTGCCGTCAACACCCAATCCGACGGACAGAGATGGCTGGCTAATCAGAAGCGGGTGACCACTTCCACCACTCTTAAGCTGACGGTGGATAACATCGACCAGGCCCGTAATAATGCCCTGAGCATCGCCAAAGACCTTAACGCTGATCTTTCTTCGGAAACTTCAACTCAGAACAACGGGCATCCCACCATGTTCCTGCGATTCACAGTCGACCCCGGCCAGGCAGGAGCGTTCCTCGACCGGCTTGGGCAACTGGGCAGCGTGGTGATGAAGAACACGGAAAGCAAAGATATCACCAATGAATTTGCCAGCACCCTGGAGGCCTACCGGGCGCTCAAGGCCCAACAGGCAGCGGCGCCGAACGCCGATAAGCAGCAGTACGATAGCCAGATCAGCGCTCTTGAGCTTAACCTGAAAAACTGGGACGACGCCTCCGGCAAGCAGGTTGTTCTACTATGGTTAGAACAATAATGCTTTGATAAGAAAACAATCGGCATCACAGAGCTAGCAACGGGGAGGCGCAACGCCTCCCCGTTTTACTGTTTAGGCTCTATAATTCTCACATTATGACGCCTGCCGGATGTAATTTAAAAAATGGTTGATGACCGCAGCCGCCTCCCCACGCTTTAAAGGAGCAGCAGGCACAAATAACTGTGACGCACGACCCACAAAAAGTTTGGCGTTTAAAACGGACTCCACAGAGGGTCGAGCCCAGCTGGGGACCTCCGGCCAGTCATCAAAAGAGAGAGTCTGGTTGGTGAGGACACTTACAGCGCCTGGGGCAAAGATCTGCAATGCACGATCAAGCAGCACTGCCGACTCGGCCCTGGTTATTAGCTGATTTGGATTAAAACACCCCTTTAGGTCACCATGAATCAGTCCGTACTGCACACCGCAAGCCACTGCCTGCCTGGCCCAGGTAGGAATATCCTGGGCATCAACAAATTTTATCTGACCACTATCTCCCGACCAGCCTAGAGCCCCGGTCAACAGCACTGTAAATTCGGCCCTGGTAACCGCTGCCTCCGGTCTGAAGGTGCCGTCAGGATAGCCGCTGACCAGGTGCTGAGCAGCCAAGGTCTGCACATCTTCTTCTGCCCAGTGACCTGTCATATCGCTTAGCTTAACGCTCACTTGCGAAGGAATAGTAACAAATTGTCCGGTTACCCCGCCAGTATGAGTATCAACAGCCACCAACTGGACAATCAGTTCCGGCTTACTGCTCTGCTTGGTTCCTGAATCAACATTGGGCATTAGATCGGCACCCAATTGAAACTGGTAGCTAAAATGCCCCTGCTCGATCACCGGGATTGTCTGCCGCCCCTTCCCAGGCAAGTAGAGGTAGAGCCGATCAGCCGAGGTGATCCCTGAAAGCTCAATAAATTTGTCGCGCCACGGAACAGCCACATCCAGCCGCGGAACCTTCACCGCTGGTCTAGTCTGGGCAGCTACAGCAGCTAACAGCGGCTGGGCGCCCTCACTGGCCAGTAACGGTGCCATAATAATCTCCTCGCCGCTGGCCAGATCCTGGGGATCCACCGGATAGCTGTTCTTCGTTACTAGTGTGCGATCGGTCAGCAGGTAAGTTCCTTCGTCGGTCATCAATCTTTGTTGCTGCGGGTCATAACTGTTGACGGTGGCCGTTGTCTCCGGTGTTACTTCTGCCAAGTCCAGGCGCCATACCTGATCGGTCCCGGGATCAAGATACAGGCGCGCCCAGCTGCCTGGCTCCACAGCGTTAACACTGGCAGGCAGGCCCCAGCGAAATACCTGAGAGTCGTGGGAAAAGTTGAGGATGTGGAAGTTATTGCTGTCGTCGATCATATAGAGCAGTTGTTGTTTGGTGTTGGCATAGACCACCCGGCCATAGAGTACCTGGCTATAGGCAGACAAGGTCAGAATCTCCTGGGTTTCCGGAAACAGCATCATAATAGCATGTTGGCCCGGGCTCAGGGCAGTGAAATCCACTTCTTTCTCATCCAACTGCAACGAAATTCCCGGGCCCACCCGATAGGAATGACCGCTGCTCAGAGTAAGAGTCCTGGCGGCCGGATCAACGCCAGTGATAGTGCCCACCGCCAACCGGCGGCGCGCTCCTACATACATGATCTCTCCACTGCCCGGCGCCAGCATCAGCCTCACACTGAGGCCGGGAAGCAACTTGTCCCAGGCAGGACTGGCGCCGGCTCCAAAGGGAGAGTCCGCCCGGTCGGCATCAGCGATCTGGTCAAGGTAGGCCAGGGCAGCCTGGGGGGCAAGGGAGAGGGGCTGCCGGTTGCCCAGTAAAAACAACTCCCTTTTGGACAGATCGATCCGATCTAAAAACCCACTGGTTTCATTAAAGACAACCGCGGCCTGCCATATTTTCTGGGTGCTGGGGTTGATAGTCGCCCTGATCTCGCCCCCCGGGGGCAGTATCCCTGGATCTTTCAAGGTCGACCCATTGACCAGGAGTTGATCGCTGGCTTCGGAAGTGAGGAAAAAGCCGCCAGAGCGACTATCGGGATTGATTTCCGTCAACAGGATGTTGCTGCCCACCTCGATTAGCTGCACCCCTTCTGCCTGCCAGGTACGCCCGGCCAGGTAGGCATAGCCAGGACTACCAGTTGTGTCGGGCGATAGGTAGATGTCCATGCCAGCTAGCTGGTTGTTCACGGTCTGGCCCTGAGAATTGCCGACGCCAGCGTTGCCTGCTGCCGGCCAGGCTACCGTCTGACCATCACGCTCACAACTAATCCGGGCCTGGCTGAGGTTGACTTCGGCTCCTGAGGCCAGGGTTACTGTTGAGGAGACAGACTGCACTACATCCCGAACCAGTGGCTGGCCATACACCAGTGCGAAATCCTGGACTTTGCGGGAGGAGCCAGGCACCGTATTCTGGGCAATGCTCGTCCCCTTCACAAGAATGGTATACGTCCCCAGTTCCGGCTTGGCAATATAGACCTGTTCCACATTGTTGGTATCGTCAGGTTTACCGTCCGACAGAAATGAGTTGCCTTGCCATACTTTTCCGGTAGGGTCCTGTACTATCAGATCAAGATTATTCACCAGTGGGTGGCTGGCGCCTGCAGCTACTGCCGGATCGGTCCAGGCCAGGGTGGCCTTGAAGGGCGACCCGGCCGCCGATACCTGATCAGTATAGGTGACTGTTTCTCCGCCAGCCGCTCCTTTCAGATCATCCACGAATTTAAAGGCTTTTTCGTGCAGGGATAGGATTGTGCTGCCCAGGTCAAGTACCCCGAAACCGTCGCTGCTGGGCCCCGCCGCCGGGGGATTGGCGCCATTGATCAGAGCCGCTTTAAGCAGGGCTGCGCTTGGCCTGAGCGCCTGCTCATAATGCTGGAAGTACTCCCGCAGCATGGCGGCGGCGCCGCCTGCCACTGCCGCCGCCATGCTGGTCCCCTCCATGTAGGTGTAGTAACCGTTATCCAAGTTGAACTCGGAAGCCACCTGACTCGCCCGGGCAGAGATCAGGGCCCCCGGGGCCAGCAGTTCGGGCTTCATCCGCCCATCGCTGGTGGGTCCGTGGCTGGAAAAATCAAAGGCCTGTCCCTCATTCACTTGCTGCGGGTTGAAAACCGGGTGCGGGCTCTGACTGGCGCCGATCACCAGCCCGTTTTTCGTATAGGCCTCCGGGGTCAGGGTGCCGGCTCCAGGCCCGTTGTTCCCGGCGCTGAATATCGCCAGAAAATCAGGGTGTTCTCTGATAAATTGGTCGGTCTGGGAGGCCGCGCTCAGGTAACCGCTGCCCTCGCCTCCCCAGCCGTTCACGTGGATGCGCACCCCAGCCGCGTAGGCCGGCGAGAAGAGGGCGGTGAGATCTGGTGGCGGATCCAGTTGGCCGGAGCTATTGGTTAGACCCTGGAAGTAGATGCTGGCCCCTGGCGCCAGGCCCTGGTACCGGCCGGATGAAGCAGCGCCGGTTCCGGCGATAGTGGCGGCCATGTGGGTGCCATGACCGTTAGGATCGGCTACTGAGGGTGCTCCCGCCCAGGATTTCAACATGACCACCTTGGGCATATGACCGGGCAGGCTCGCCAGGTCCGGGTGAATATCCTCAATCGAACCCTTATCCAGACCACTGTCAGCCAGGCCGATGATCTGCCCGGCTCCAGTCAGGCCCTGCTGGGATGGAGACAACCAGCCATCGGCGCCCAGCGGCGTGGCCGCCACCAGGTCGCGGGCACGATCGTTCATCAGCCGGTAGCTTTCTGCCGGCTCGATATAAACTACCGCAGGCAACTGCGATATGCTTCCGAGACTGGTTCTGGGTATCTGCAGCCGCAGAACCCGCCCAGATTCCGTCTCACCGCGCAGCACAGAGCCACCGAGACTCTGCACCGCCTGGACAACGGCTGTCTTATCCTCCGGACCAAACACGGTGACATTCACCGCGAGGGAAGCGCTCCGGTCAGGGCCTGAATCGGCGCCTGAGAGAGACTGGGCCAGGCGGTTGCCGGGATTGTATGTTTTCAGGACAGGGCCGGCTATAGCCCTTGCCGCTGCCAATTTACTCTGGGGTACCCGCACCAGGAAGCTGTCGCTACTCAACAGATCTCCCTGTTCTACACCAAGCCGGAGCAGAGACGTCCAGACCGCATCCCCACCCGGGGAGTCCTGGCCGGCCAAACCGGACAGTTGCAACACCATGACCACACCGGGCTCAGGGGAGGCCAATCCATGCTGTTGCAGCCACAACCGGAAACCAGCCCCGGGCGATCCGCTTTCCGGACCGGACAGCACCAGAGTGCCGGCCACCAGCAGCATCGCTAGGACCAGCACAGCGCAATATTTAAGAACAGATCTACAGTCTCTCAAGTGGATCCCCTCTCCCGTGAGGAGGCTTTGTCCGAACTCTTATAGAAATACCCCGCTGCCGCCGGTTTTCTTACAACTTGCGGCAGCATAACGGATTTTTATTCAGTGATTGCCTTTCCCGGAGTCCAATTCTTGCCGGGTTAACAGGACCATACCGATAAACCGGGGCAGTACCAGCAGGCGCCGCCAGCGAGCCGGCTCCTGAAAAGCCCGGAATAGCCATTCCAACCGGAGTTGCTGCATCCATAACGGTGAGCGGCGCAGCCTGCCGGAGACGACGTCAAAGCTTCCCCCTACCCCGACAGCCACCAGTCGGCCTAGCTGCTGGCGATGTTCGTCGATGAATTGCTCCTGTTTGGGAAAACCCATACCCACCAGGAGCAGGTCGGGGTCTGCCTCCCTGATCCGCTGGAGAACTGCCGGCAGTTCTGCTTCACCGAAGTAGCCATGCCCGGTTCCCGCCACCTGTAGCCCCGGGTGCTGTCTCTGCAAGTTGGCTGCGGCATCCGCAGCCACTCCGGGTGCTCCCCCCAGCAGGTATAGGCGCCACCCGGCAGCTGCCGCCCTCACAGCCAGCGACTGGAGCAGTTCGATCCCGGCAACCCGCTCCGGAAAGGAGCAGCCAAGATGTTCGCCCGCCCAGACGACCCCATACCCGTCAGGCACTACCAGATCGCCGCGGTTCAGCAGTTGCCGGATATTCTGGTCATATCGGGCCCGGTAGAGCATCTCCGGATTGAGGGTGATTACCTGAAATACTCCAGGAGTTTCTCCAATGTTAAACGTTGGCGCCTCATGCTCAGCCGGACGGATCCTGCCGGTGATCGCCTCCACAGCTTCCACTAAGGTAAAAGGGTGGACTCCCACCCCTAAAATATCTTTTTTTGCTGACATCAGCTTGTCCATGACTTCTCCCTTTCCAGGCAGCCTCCGTCCGTCATTACCAGTCTCAGTCCGTTCCGGCCAACCACCGGGATTAACTTACTGGGGCAGCAGGACCCGGTTTAGCAGCGCCGCTGCTTCGGCTCGGCTGACGATCCTTTCAGGGTGGAAAGTGCCGTCCGGGTAACCGCTGACGACCCCGGCTGATGCCAGGTGGTTGATAGCCCCGGCAGCCCAATAGCTGCTGCTGACGTCAGTATAGTTGACAACAGTGGCGCTGCCCTGCGGTGAAAAGGCTTTTTCCAATAGCGCCGCTGCTTCGGCCCGGCTGACCCCCTGCTCCGGGTGAAAAGTTCCGTCAGCATAACCCTGCAGGTATCCTGCCGCCCGGGCCGCTCCGATAGCGCCAGCCGCCCAGTAGCTGGACGGCACATCCGGAAATCCGGCAGCCCCCGGGTTGGACAGGAGATTCTTGATCCGGGTCAACATCACCGCCATGGCCGCCCTGGTGACCCGGTCTTCCGGGTGATAATTGCCATCAGGGTAACCGCTGACGACCTCCCGATTCTTCAGCGTCGATACGGCGCCGGCTGCCCAATGCCCGTAAAGATCCGGAAAGGGGGCCCCGGTTTTTCCCTGAATTGCCTGCAGCTCTTGTGATACCAGGTTCAACCTGGCCTGCAGGCTGTCGAGCTGTTGGTTCTGATCAGTAAAAAGTTGTTTCAGGTACTGCTCCAAGGAATTCACAGACAGCACCGGGTCAGCGGCCGAGCCCGGGCCGGCGGCCGGTTGGCCGGAAGCCTCCGCCGATCCGGCAAGCCAGGCCCGAGCCGGTAAATAGCAGATCAGGAGTAGCACAACAACGCAAAAAAATAGCCACAGCAAGCTCTTCCGTTTGTTCACTGCCTCTCCCCTACAATCAGAAGTGCTCCTCATTTAATGAACGGTATTAACATCTTCGGGACCATTCGTGCTAAATCCTGCCTGATCGCAACTGGAAACCTTAAGGGAAGATAAGAAATAGGTCCGGCTGCAGCCAAGGCTGCCACCGGACCCTTACAAAAACTCTTGTTCTGACTTTTTGACTTCCTGTCTCCGGCTTCCGTTAACTGTAAGCCTTGGTGAAGGTTACTCCCTGATAATATTGCCTGATGATCTCCTGCGGAGCCTTGCCCTGCCTGGCATAATAGTAGGCGCCCCACTGGCTCATACCCACCCCGTGCCCCCGGCCGCGCCCGGTGATATACAACTGCTGACCCCTGATTTGAAACTGATCGAGCAGGGTGGATTTCATCAACTCTGCCCCCAAGGCCAGGCGCAGGGCTGGCCCGCTCAAGGTGATGTTGTTCAGCTTGACCGTAACCGCTCTGCCTGAAGCACTCTTCTTGGCGACGGAGGCATTGGCGATCACCCCCGGATCTTTACCGACAATACTTCTTACTGCCTCCCGAACCCGGGTCAGAGGCACAGTGATTTGCCAATTCTTCTCACCCGGCGGCGCCACCTGCTGGCCGGGATCGCTGACCACCCTGATATAGGGGGTCGGTTCCTGGTTGAAGTCCAGTCCTGCCTGAGCAGTATCGGTCTTCCCCCCGGCGTTGGAATGGAACCAGGCCCTGACGTACTTGCCGTTATACTCGATCACCTGTCCCCGGGTGCTGGCCACCGCCTTACGGACGTTGTCGTTAATCTTGCTCGGATCGTAAGCCTGAAACTCTTGGGGGTCAGTGGAGGCATCCGCTCCGTGCTGGGGTACGCCATGTTCATAATTGATTTTTTGCAGGGTGAAGGTCCGGGCAAGGATCGCCTGGGCGGCCAACGCCTGCTCTGGCCACTGAGGATCTAGCTCCGCTGCCACTACCCCGGCCACGTAATCCTCCAACTTGATCTTTTTCTTCTCGCCGGCCTGGTTCACGTAGAGCGTGATCTGCGGCTCCCCGCCAGGCTGAACAGCCGGGGTCTGGGGTGCCGGCTGCCGGGCTGGTGGCCTGCCACCCTGCAGCGAACCCACCAGGGCGATCACTGCCAGCGCGGCGATGACCCCCAGAGTAATAAGGCGTGACCTGCTGGATGACTCCATGACGGCATCCCTTCCCAGTCGGTTGGTTGGCCTGATCGGCCAAATTGTCTATTTTTATTATGAACGGGAGGGATCTATTGTATACGGCAGCCTCAGTCTGCCTCATCCGCCTCATCCGGCAGCAGCCGGGAGGAAACAGCGCTGAACTCCCGCAAGCATTTGTAGATGGTCTTGGCCTGGGCGGCGGGAATGCTGCGCTCTGGCACATCCAGCACCTCCACGTCGGTAGTCTTACGCCCCCAGGTGAGGCTGACCAGATCGCCAACCTTGACCTCGCTGCCAGGCTTGGCCGGGTGCCCGTTGATGCAAACCCGCCCGGCGTCACAGACTTCCTTGGCGTTAGTCCGGCGCTTGACCAGGCGGCTTACTTGTAAAAATTTGTCGATGCGCAAACAGACTCCCCTCCTTTCAGGCAAAAGAAAAAGGTTCTTCATGAGAACCTCTGGCAGTCATTAGGACAACTAATACCTGCTTCATCGCATCCAGCTCCACAGGTGCAGATCGGACGTGGCCTCTCCGGTCTCCCGCAGGAA
>Ga0187886_1000736_pt1 | contig 35728 bp, 22 predicted proteins | sample June2016WEW_20_1_FD_133001 | JGI IMG/M metagenome (GOLD analysis project Ga0187886, IMG submission 133001) | Peatland microbial communities from SPRUCE experiment site at the Marcell Experimental Forest, Minnesota, USA - June2016WEW_20_150 | ecosystem: Environmental > Terrestrial > Soil >...
GAGGTGGATTGGAAAGAAAGCCAGGTTAAAAGGAAGATATCTGGAAAAATGGAAGGGCAATCCTTCCCAAGAACCGAAAAAAGGACCTTGAGTACCTTATTTCATGCAATAATCAGAGGTTTCTTAATATTTATTTGGTTGTGCCCATTCTTCACATTCTTCTATTCTCCTGATATCGCAATAATCCAATATGCATAAAATCGAATCTTCCTGCTGAATCCCGCCGCTTGCGGCGGAAATAAGAACAGATTGTTCCTTTGCCGTTGGAGGGAAAACTCTAAATGGCGGGGGGCTGAAATCATCTAAACCGGACGAGGAAATATGTTCAAATTTGTATGGAGCAACTCCGATTATATAGGTGGTACCCTGCTACGGCATGGCTTGCCGCACAGAAATTCAATTTAGCAAGGGTTAATGGTCCCCTGGTCATAATTAACCAAGGTTAGGAACTTTCACATAGGAAACACTTCTAATATCTCGGGTTAGTAGTCGGGTTTATTTCTTTCTTCGCGCTATTTATGGATGATTTTTATTCTTTGATTATTCCATGAAAATACCCACTGCGGTCCTTTTCATTTTCATGTAATGTAGCCAATAAACAGGATAATTATGCAGCAACGTCCCCTACTCCCCAGCGTTTCCTATATTCCAGAGGTGTATTTACCACCAGCAGATCGGGTGACCTCCAGCCAGGTCGATTATTCTGAGGCGATTTGCAGGAATTCAAGGTTTTTATCTGAAAATCCAGGGAACGCGGATTTCATTCTGGAAATCATTCGTCTCTTGCTTCCATATGGTGAAATATTGGGGGCTTCCCAGACAATTAAGGAAATTCCCGCGAGCTGTTATTTGGCAAATCTGCTCTTGTCCGGTTCGAGGAGTGAAGGAATATCGAAAATTATCGACGCAGTGGCCATTTCAATGCTCTCTTGCGAAATACTTGATAAATTTCCGGTTGCCAAAGAGACGCCCACAAGAAAGACGAACATACTTCTATTTACATTTTTACGGCTCCAAAATGCTCCAATTCTTCCATATATTGCAACCGACCTTCAAATTGGATTGTTGAGAGCACTCTCGCAGGCAAATTATCAACGATCCGACCTATCCATAAAATCCCTAGGGGCGCTTATCTCCGGTCCTTTGCGAGTATTTTCTTCCATATCAGAGCTGGATATTAAATCAGCATATCAGTCGGATGATCCTCGAATGTTTCTCCGTTTATTACTGGATACCATTGATGGACTATCTCGGCTAAGGGGACCCATTGATCAGAATCACCTAAAGCCAGGTACTTGCAAGACAATTCTTCGAGATTGCCTTGTCATTCTTGGAAAATCAGATCTATTGGGGTATGCATCTGAAATTGGACCTCTTGGTATGTCTGCCAGCAACCAGGACGATGATCTCGATGAAAATGAGATCGATCCTCGTTTTTGCCAAGCGGTTCAAATCACAAAAAGGAATTTGGAACCAGGTTCTTTTCTGGAGCCTGATAGTTGGGTTAGAGATAATGAATATACTCATCTTTCCAGCGAACGCTCCATCATGCAGGAATATGTGTCTCCCTTGCAATGGGATGCCATCCCTATCGATATTGTTGCGGATATAGTTTCGATTATTCTTCAATCCAATAAGGATATTAATCCCGAGCGCTTTGCCGCCCGAGTCTTACTCCTTAGTATTCTATTTATCGGCCGCCCTGCTTCTTTTTTTCAAGGTATTCGGATTGGTAAATTTCCAGAGCCTGGGGAAACCATTGTCACGCCTTTATATATACCAGACTCCCATTGCATAATATTTCCAGCAGATGCTTTTCGCAACGATTACCCTCTATCCCCACGGCAGGAACCCAATATGTATTTGCCTATTGCGAATTATTGGGTTATTTCCCTTCCGGAGCCATTGCGAATATTATGGGATAGATTGAACCAAATAACCCGGAGTTCATTTTTATTTGAGATTATTTCCGATCCTCGGCAAGTGTTTTCTCAGGTGACTCAGTGGATTAGGAAATCGGTTCCACATTTACCCCCAGTATCTGAGTCGCGGCTTCAAATTACCTGCAAAGTTCTTCACCAATGCATGGGGGATATGGACCCTTTATTATCAAACTTTATTTCTGGTCAGTGGCGGAATTCTGATTATGTCCCATTTATTTATACAACGATCTCTTGCTCCTGGCTCGGAAAACGATACCTAGCAGCTTTCAATAAAATTTGGAATGTTCTTAGTCAATATCGAAGCAATTTACCTGATATTTCATCGAATGATTTCTTGTTGGTCGATGATTTGTATATTGGATCCCCTTATCGTCCCATAGAGGACTATATCCAACAAATTATCTCCCGGCTTCAAAAACGCCTTCACTCTTCCAATAATGATGAGGATATCCATAACTCTCGAACGATGTTGACCCTTTTTCTTCTTGGTTTCGTCACCGGATTGAGGCGGATGGAAGTTTGGTCGCTTCGAGCGAGACAAGTGGATTTGGATAATTGCTACAAAGGTAAACCCCTACCATGGATTGCTCTGGATAAATCGAAGACCAACCGATGGACAACCGCATCACGAATTGTGCCGTTGCCATCTCAAATTGTCCGGTTGATGAAGCCTGTCCTTTCACCTTCTCTTGATACTCCGGCTTTCTATTTCTTGGAAAAGGGAAGGAAATTATTCCTTACAGAGGCAACCTTTGCCGAACGATACCGCAGACTGCAGACGAATCTAAAGTGGCATTCCGGCCGCCATCTTGTCCGTTCGTGGCTGTGTGAGCAGGGTGTGGAGGATGACAACATTAACGCTCTTCTTGGCCATCAAAGTGGAGGGCGCGAATTGCTCAACCCCCACCTTCCGAATGACCCGTGGCGCGTTTGGTCTGAGCTGGCGGACTATTTGCATGGCCTGGCATCCGTCCTGGGCGTGGAGGAAGAATAGAGATGGAGCCAATAACTCGCGAACAATGGAAGGTAGCGGTTTCGTCCGTGCGTTCTCTGCGCGGGGCAAAGGTGGTCATTGATACCGCCAATCAGCTTATTGATGAAAAGGAGAAATTAAATGGAAGTTCATCCTTCATCTTGGATATATCGATCTTACAACAAACACTCGATCGTTTAGTAAACAAACAGAGCTCCCGTTTTTCCTATAATACCCGACTTCGGTACCGTCGAATTCTTCAAGCGATATCGAATTGTTTCGTTCAGCAGGGAATAATTTCACAGCCCCCATTGCTGGAAATCTCCCCCCAGTACGAGCGAGAGGTGGTAGCCAGAGTTCGTACTCTAGGTCAATACCGAATCAGTGACTATCGTAAAGTTATGAATTATTTACAGAGACAATTCGCGGGATTTGGAAAAACACTAATCCCCACCGGATTGCATGAGGATATTTTCTGCTGGTTAGCTGTATTACTTACGGCTTGGGGAATTTGCGGTTCCAAACCCATTAGCAGACTTGTTTTACTGGAATGGAGTGATGTGCTTTTTCCCCCGGATCACCCGGTTCGTTGGCCCAATAATCATCGACGCGGATATCGATGGGTGTATCTGCCACCAATTTGCCGCCTTTTCTTCTATTGCCTTTCAAGACAACGCAATCATTCTTCTGCTCGGGTCTTTCCTCAAGGGAATAAAAAGCTGGCCCGTTCTATCCGTCATTTTCTTTCAAGAATGTGCACAGAGTGCAATGTAACCGACATAACATTGGATATGGTGGGGCAGCTCTCTCAATTTGAGATGCTTCAGGATATGTCCAACTTTGAAGTATCGGTATTCTCAGGAATTATCAGGTTTTCTCCCGTGCCCGAGGATCAGGTTGCCAGTATTTTGGAGGATCGTCGAATATCAATCGACCCTACACGATATTCGTCGGTTCCTTCCTCTTCAATTAATCAGAAGGTCTTGAGTCAATCCATTGAAGAATCCCCTCAGGATCTTGAATTCTTACTGCAAGCTTATGATCGCTATTTCTCTGAGGTGTTCTCCTTCCTTCTCGAGCTTTGGCAGGGATCTTCTCCCGGGGTCAATCGTCAAAACCTTTCGGAATGGATTGAAAAGAATTCTGAAGGAAATTCCGACGTAGCTAAATTTAATGTGATTTGGTTGTTACGCTGGCAATTACACCTCTCCAGTAGAAAATCTTTTCGCCTTTCTTCCTGTCGGACCTATTGGATAGCCGCCTTGCGGGTAATTCATCAATTTCCAGGATTACGAATTTCGGAAATCGGGAAGGAAGAGTTGGTTTCCATTTTCAGTGAAATATCGGATGGGAATCAGGACGGGTTCAATTATTGTTCAACTTCCCGACGGTTATCCCGGGCCGCATGGCAATCCCTCGTTTACTACCTGCAGAGCGAAAACCTGACCCTTGCGCCCATTGACTGGAAGGGGATTCATATCCAACGTGAATATCGCCCAGTACGAATGATCACGGATGAAGATGCATTGAAATTGATGGATTATTTTAGAGATTCTCCAGAACAACCACTGATTTGGCTAGCTCGTCGAGCAGGATTGCGGGTTAGCGAAGATTGTAAACTATGTGGGTTCGATTTATGCCTTTCCAATCCCCCCTATTTACTCATTTACAGATCCAAAAGGCGTAAAAGCAGGAAAGTTGATTTGTCCCACATGGGGGAACGCGAGCTGGTTGATCTATCCAAAATCCTTGACCGTGCATGTTCCCTATCCAGCCAATCCCTGTTTTTCGATTCTGAGAACAAGCCCTTCGATCCCCATGAAATCTCGAAATCGACCATTCATGCTCTTCGCAAATTAGGCCTTCGGAAAAACGGTGAGTCTGGTCAGGAGGTTAGCTTTCATGATTTACGATCTTCCGCGGCTTCTTCTTTTCAAGTCCAGAAGAAGGACATTCGATGGACGGCTCTTCAATTGGGCCATTCCTGGGTGACCACAACCGAGGGGTATATCCACGACGCTGATTTATCGGCCTATGCTTCCATGCAGAACCGTTCTAATCCGTGGAATGATCCTCAAATGTTTATCCCTCTGTCCACAATAGGATTTCTTCTGGGGGTAACCGACCGACGGATGGTCCAGATAGTTGGTCTCCCAAATCCCGATCATGCAAAGCAGCTTCTTGAAACGGGGAAAATAATCACGGATAATCAACCGCCGGACGGTCCCAGGCCCAAACGAAGAGGAAAATTGCCATACTTTATTAAAGTGATTGCTGTTTCAGATATCCTTTATCAATATATTTGTTCTATCTAATTGTGCCTTTGGGGAACCGAAGTTATTTTCATTTTGAATGCAACTACCAATTATTAATTCCTTTGCCCGAAAAATACTCGGCTTCATAATCGGTTAATCGATGGAGATAATTAATAAATATTTTTGTTCCCTCATCTGGTATTATTTCAGGCTGAGGCCAATCCGTTGCATAATGTCGTTTTAACCATCCTGACGAATAAAGAAGTCGGTAATCATTCGGATCGGTAAAGTAATATCGTGAACCTAAATACTCTCTGGACAGGATTTGTCTATTTAATAAATCATATAGATGGGATTTTGGATCCACCGAAGGTTTTTCGCCAAACCATGACTCAAATTGCCATTTCGAAAAGGGAATATCACCAGCGGTTGATTTAGTTTGGTCATAATATATTTTGACTATTTTCAGGAGTATCGGGACAATTGGATTCTCTTTTTTAGTAAACGGCGAGTCGTAATAATCAGGAACATGTAGACCCTGTAATTTATTTTTTGTAATTTTCCTAAGCAAATTTAAATAGTAAACATGTTCAGCTCCTAAACACCGGTTTTCATGGCTGACGCAATAATTAACAATATCCAGAGGCGTGATGTTGCCAATTCCAAGATTTATTGTTTTAATGTTTTTGCACCCTAATTCTTTCAGGAATTGCTTTCGATCTGCTTCCATTTCGATCCGTTTGTTTCCGAAGTATATTTGCAAATTCAATTGATTGATCAAAGTCTCCGGAAGCTCTGGTACTAATGATCGTAGATAGGAGAGTGTCTCGTCGCTTTGCAGTCCCTTCTTACATTCCTCAATATAGAGATGAATAAAGGAAATTATTTGCTCATCGTCCCAAGAGGATATTGTCAGATATTTATTTATATTCGACAATTTATATTCTGATAGCATGGATTGAATAATAAAACGATTGGGATTAATCAGGCATATCACCATGGGATTCTTAATCGGTATCTCAGCCTGTAGGGATTTCCCCGTCAATGTTAGCGTTCCACCAATTTCTGCAGGGAGGTGGTCTATTAGCCAGATCACCTTATTCGCCTCTATTAATTTCTTTAGCAACCTGAGAAAATCCTCTTTGGTTGCCCGAGGATCTATTTTGGCGGCTTCCCAATCCAAGGCAACCATATCTGCAACATCTTGAACTAAATGCCGTCTGTTCATCTCCTGAACATCGACAATAACCGGTAAACGAATTTCCTTTGGATTATCCAAAGAACCCAAAGAATCCAATGAAATAGTACGGGCCATATGCTGTAATAGTGTGGTTTTACCGGTCCCATATCCACTAGCGATCAGTACCCGATTTCCTTGATATAAATATTTTATTAGATATCTTTCGGAATATTTCTCTTCAGTGTCATCCTGTAAATGATTTTCATCGCAATACCTCCATGCTAATCTTGGTTCACTATATAGACTGGCAGGTATTCCGGACAATTGGTTTATTTTTCCCAAAAACCAAACATCTGTTTGCGCGTTAAATGGCTGTAAACAAATTTCCTGAAACATTTGAAGAGTAAAGGGAAGACCTAAGACCGTCGCCTTCGCGATAATAAATCTTAATAAATTCTCGAGAAGAATTCTCTCGTGCTCCTCAAGAATTAATTCATTATATTCCTTACCACCTGAATCCTTCTCAGTAATCTTTGTTCCCTCTTGCTCCTTTGATTCATTTTGTTTATCCCCTCCCAATTCCTGCTTCAGGGGCAAGGACGATAAGGCGTATTCAATAAAGTCATTGCAATAATTGTTTAATGATTGGATTGATCCCTTAAATAACTCCTGACTGTCCGGAATATTCGCTTTTGAGAGAAGATTATTTAAAAGCGTTGACGGATTGTTTTTATTCACTACATCAAGAGAATTTAGCAATCTCCTCTTCAGTTCTTGAGGATCTTTATTAATCGTATCTTGACAGTCTTTTATTGTATAAGGTTTATAGCATAGATGAATGACATCGTCTAAGTTCCAAATAAAATTAAATATTACTGCTCCGTATCGTATAGTGACTGGATTTTCTGATTGCAGGGCCAATAAAATGGTTATTCGAAGAATTTGCCGGATAATAATATTGAAATGATCCCAATTCCCATTATTAATTTCCGTAAGAAATTGGACATTGGATTGAGATATCAATTCTTCAGCGGTTGCCTGGGGCAATGATTTATGTATCCCACCTAATAAATTCTGGTTATCGATTCTGATACAGAGCCGAGGATTATTCGAAAAATTATTTATATAAAGTAATTTTGATATTTCATCCGATCGCTCGCGTGGCATGAGGCATCCCTATAAATTGAGACCATTTCACACGCTTACAAGTTCTCCGATTTTCTCCCTTTTAGTACATATGCCGACCACTTATCTCATCTAGTATAATATTATCCAGAGGATAAAACAATCACATGTACCATCGGGATCGCGGCCGAGACCGCATAAATCGAGTCGGTGGATCATCTACTTGTGTCAAGGGATAGAGTTTTGAGCTTCCGGAAGGTGGGTTTTCTTTGAATATCGCAGATACTATTCTGCAGCACTACCCGGAACTGAACGACGCGCAACGCGAAATCATTTCCCACGACGAGGGCCCGCTACTCGTTATCGCTGGACCCGGATCGGGCAAAACCTACTCTATTATTCTCCGTGCCCTTAACCTGCTTATGCTCGGGAAAGCCAAACCGAGCGAAATGATCCTTTGTACTTTCACAGAAAAAGCAACATTCGAAATGCGCGACCGGATATCCTTGGCCGCGCGGACGGCTGGTTATTCAGGGGATCTGTCGGAATTGACCGTTTCAACAATCCACGGATTATGCAACCGGATATTGACACAACACCGCCATCGAACCGACCTTGGCCACGATTTCGAAACGCTGGATGAATTGACACAAGCCCTCTTCCTATTCGATCACTTTGATGAAATATTCGGGCCGCCGATAAATGATCTTTATTTCAACCGGTGGAAAACGCGTTGGACGGCTATCGATGGCGTCCGGGGATATTTCGATAAGATAACCGAGGAATTAGTAGACCTGGAGGCTTTGAATAAAGCTCCCGATGCTTTTTTCCATCAGCTGGCGCAATCCTACGAAGAATATAGACGTCTCTTAATTGAAAATAACCGCGTGGATTTTGCCAATCTGCAACGAATGGTTCTGGATTTGTTGGAAAACCCGGAAATCGAAGAGACCGTAACGAAAAGGATCCGATACTTATTAGTTGACGAATATCAAGATACCAACTATATCCAAGAACGGTTACTGCTCAAACTCTCCTCGCGATCGGGCAATTTGTGCGTCGTTGGAGATGAAGACCAGAGCCTTTACCGCTTTCGAGGCGGCACGGTTCGTAATATCCTCGAGTTTACCCAACATGTACCCGATTGTCGGGTGATCAAGCTGACCACCAACTACCGCTCGCATCGCGATATCGTTAATCGATATGATCGGTGGATGGCATCGGCGGATTGGTCCAATCCCAAGGGCGTCCCTTTCCGATTCGATAAGACTATCAAGCCGGATCCGAACTCAACATTTCCGGTTTACCCCGCCGTCTTTGCCATTTGGGGAAAGAATGAACGTGATGAAGCCAAGCGGTTTGCGGATCTAGTGGTATTTCTAAAGTCCAAAGAGATTATCGAAGATTACAGTCAGATCGCATTGCTTTTACATAGCGTCCGCCAAGAACATAGCGAACACTACACGGAAGCTTTACAGGAACAGGGAATCCCCGCCTTTTGCCCCCGGGCCCGCACCTATTTTGACAATGACGAAATCCGGGAGATGGTCGCGTGTTATGCGCTGCTCTTCGGTTGGCATGGCGATGGACGCGGGCAAACGGCCGGTGCGGTTGCTGAATTGGCCGACTACGTCGACTTGGCGATTGTCCATTTGGCGCGGCTCTATGGTTCCCCGCATCCACTCTCTGAATCACTGCGGGAGTGGGCCGTTGAGATTGAATCGCTGCGCGAGAGAGAATCCCTCGATGTGCGCGTCGCCGACTATTTCTACCGATTGCTCGCCATCGACCCATTTCGGACGGAGATAAAAGAGGAGAACGCCGCCCGGCGATTGGCGATATTCTCGCAACTATTGAATGTTTTTCAGACCTACTATCATTATACGGTTGTTACTCATGCAAACCGCGAATTTCTTCGGTTTCACTTTTTCAACAGCTTCCTTCGATTGTTGTATGAAGGAGGCATCAACGAATATGAAGATCCGGATCAGCCATTTCCCAAGGGGTACGTGCAGGTGATGACCATCCATCAGGCGAAGGGGTTGGAATTTCCAGTCGTGGTGGTCGGTTCCCTCAGCAAGCAATTGGCCAGCCAAAAGCGGGTGGACCGCGACCTTGCGCCATTTTATAAACGCCCTCCCTTCGAACCGGAGAATCGTGTCACCCAATTCGACCGCATGCGGCTGCATTACGTGGCTTTCTCCCGGCCGCAAAAAATCCTGGTGCTTACGGCACACGAACCGCCCAAGGATTACTTCGGTCCGATCTGGCAGGGTTTGCCGCAATGGCCATACGTAGAAAAGGATTTACTCGCCGCCCAGCGATTTACCCTTCACGAGCGGATGCCTGTGAAAAAGATCTACAGCTTCACTGGGGATCTCCGCATCTATGAAACCTGCCCGCGGCAGTACCAGTTCTTCCGCGAATACGATTACACGCCTTCCCATTCCGCAGTGATCTTCTTCGGATTGCTCGTACACCAGACGATCGAGGAAATTCACCGGCATGTGATGGATGGTAGGATCGATACGCTGAATGAGCCGACCATACGCAATTTGTTCGATCGAGCGTTCCGGTTTCTGTGCCTGAGCGACGTTCGCCCGATCGATGACGTGGCGAGGGAAGCCGCCTTTACGCAAGTGATGAATTACTTCCGGCAGAATGGTGAGGAAATGCAGCGGGTTATCGAGACTGAAGTGGACGTTTCGATGGAAATGGAAGGGTATATCCTGGTCGGAAAGGTCGATCTTCTCCTGGCTGGCGATGGCAAGCTGGAGCTCTTGGATTTCAAGACATCGCCGCGTCCGAAAGAAAACCCCGGACTCATCGTGGCATACGAACGGCAGTTATGCACCTACGCCTACATTCTGGAAAAACGACATCGAAAACGCGTCGACCGGTTGCTGCTATACTGGACTTCAGAAGCTCGCAAAGAAGATGCACTCATGTCCTTGCCCTACGAGGCGCAAAGCGTGGACACGGCAGGGCGGCATTTTGATGAAGTAGTAGGGTGTATCAAGGCAAAGGAGTGGGCGATTAAAGCACCGCCAGAATCTGGAATCTGCAAAGAGTGCGACCTACGGATGCTATGCCAGGCGGAAGGTATTGTTCCAGAACGATAAGTAAAAACTGAAAAAACAGAAGAGGGAACGACAAATGGCGAAGATCGACATCACTAAAACCGAACTGGTCTGGCAGGGCAAATACAACGAAGATGGCACGCTCGCGGAGGTACCGCGTGTGAGCCTACCCTTCCAGGTGATTGAAACTATCAATGAAAGCCGCGCCACGCGTGAGGCAAATAAGCTGCCGCAGCAGGGAACACTCTTCGACGTCTACGAGGGTAAGGAAGGCGACACGTTCGAGGCGGGTTGGAGTAATAAACTCATCTGGGGCGACAACTTACTAGTGATGGGATCGCTGTTGGAGAAGTTCGCTGGTAAGATCGACCTCATATACATCGATCCGCCATTTGCGACGGGAGCTGATTTCTCATTTTCCGCGCCAATAGGGGAAGGGGACTTGGGGATAACAAAAGAGCAATCCGCGATGGAAGAGAAGGCATATAGAGACACCTGGGGACGAGGTTTGGATTCTTACCTCTCAATGATGTATGGCCGACTAGTTCTGATGCGTGATCTCTTGTCGGAGCGTGGAACAATCTATGTGCACTGCGATTGGAGGGTCAATAGCCACATCAGACTACTCCTTGACGAGATTTGTGGCGTTGATAATTTAATCAATGAAATCACCTGGAAACGATCCAACCCACACAATGACACAGGCCGCTTCGGCGCAATCCACGATACTATTTTAATCTATGCAAGGTCCAGCAACTACATTTTCGAGACACAGTATGCAGCTCCGTCGAAGGATTATATTGAATCTCACTTCACAACTAAGGATTCCGAGACGGGAGAGCGGTACACGCTCATGCCGCTAATGGCACAAGGGCCAGGCCCAGCTAGGAAGTTCGGTAATAAGACTCTCCCCCCACCTCCTGGTACTCACTGGCGTTGGACCCAAGAGAGAATCGATTCGGCCGTGAAGTCCGGTCTTATCGTATTCACATCTGGGGGAACTCCACGCTACAAGTTCTATGAACGAGAGTCTAAAGGTCGCCCAATTCAAAGCATTTGGGATGATATTGTGCCGATTAATTCCCAATCTGCCGAACGGTTGAACTACGAGACACAAAAGCCCGAGGGTCTCTTGGAACGGGTTGTCAAGTGTTCTTCTCTTAACAACAGCTTGGTGTTGGATTGTTTCGCCGGAAGCGGTACAACACTTGCTGTTGCTGAGAAACTCGGTCGTCGCTGGATCGGGTGCGATCTTGGTCGGCATGCAATTCATACAACCCGCAAGCGCTTGCTTGAGATTGAAAATTGCCATCCTTTTGAAGTATTAAACCTTGGTAGATATGAGCGCCAATACTGGCAAGGAGCAACTTTCGGTAAGGAAAAACAAAAAACCCCCACGGAACAATCTCTGTATGAGTATCTCGCGTTCATTTTAAAGCTATATGGTGCTCAGCCGGTAGCGGGGATGGCGAACCTACATGGGAAGAAGGGCAAAGCCATGATCCATATTGGCGCGGTGGATGCGCCGGTAACGATTGACGAAGTCAACCAGGCGGTTGAAGAGTGTGTCCGTGTAAAGCAAACGGAGTTGCACGTGCTCGGTTGGGAATGGGAAATGGGGCTCGCCGAACCAAACGATGCGGGTCATAAAGGCGGTATGCTGCATGATATTGCTCGACAAAAGGGAGTAAGGCTGCTGTTCTTGCAAATTCCGCGCGAGGTGATGGAGCAGCAGGCCACCGCTAAAGGCGATGTTCACTTCTTCGAGCTGGCTTACCTCGAAGCTGAGATAGAGAAACCAAAAAAGCTTACTGTAAAGGTAGCGTTGAAGGATTTTGTGATCCCCAACACCGAGCTGATTCCCGAAGATGTGCGCAGCAAGGTCAAGAAGTGGTCCGATTACATCGATTATTGGGCTATCGATTGGAATTTCCAGAATGACACCTTCATGCAAGGTTGGGTTGCTTACCGGACGCGCAAGGAGCGCAAGCTTCCACTTGTTTCCGATACATACACCTACGAGAAGCCGGGCAAGTACCGCATACTGGTAAAAGTGATCGACATATTCGGCAACGACACCTCGCAGGCATTCGATGCCGAGGTAAAGTAATGATGGCCAAGGCAGTCATCGCTTACGATAAGGACCTTCCCGAAATCCCGGGCCGTAGACCTTGGGAGAAGCCAACCCAACATCTGGTTAAAGATGCGGGCATGCCCACTGGATGGCGAGTGGATGAAGGACGCCGGGAAAGCAAGTTGTTGCTCGTGCCCAAAATCCGCGCCGCAGTAGACGAATGGCGCGGGCAGGGTTACCCTGGCGCATCGGAAGTTACGCAAAACCTGTTTCGATATTGGTTTGATGAAGACCACATAGTGGACGGTTTCCTTGCCCCATTTCGATACTGGTTCTGTCAGCGTGAAGCGATTGAAACATTGGTATGGTTGATAGAGGTCGCAAAACAGCAAGATGCGCAAAAGTTAATTAAATCCTACGCCAAGGTTACAAAGAAGGATTTATTCAGCGACAGCGTCGTTTTCCAAACTACAATGGATGGTAAACGACAAATCCGCCGCTACAACCCGGAGACAGAAGAAGAGGGTTTGCAGGATCTTCCACCCGAGAACCTGCGCCGGCTTGCAATCAAAATGGCGACCGGTTCGGGCAAGACCTGGGTTATGGCGATGGTCGTTGTCTGGTCGCACTTCCACCGGAAGATAGTGCCGGGATCGGAACTCTCGACCAACTTCCTGATCGTTGCGCCCAATATCATCGTTTACCAGCGCCTGGAAAAAGACTTCGCAAGCAACCATATCTTCTATGAACTGCCTCTGATTCCGCCGGAATGGCGGGGACGCTTTTCGCAGAAGGTCATCCTGCGGGGAGAATCCACCGAGCCCGATCCTTCCGGCAACCTGTTCCTGATCAACATCCAGCAGATGTATGAATCCCGTGAAATGGAATGGACGCCGGTTAACGCCGTTGAACGGATGATCGGTAAAAAACCGTCGCAAGATCTGGCTTCCTCCGGACAGAGATCGATGTTGGAGAGGGTTAAATCCGTCAAGGACCTCGTCGTGATGAATGATGAGGCGCATCATGTGCACGAAGCAGACTTGGAGTGGACCAAGTCACTGATTGCAATTCATCAGGCGATCCCCAAGGGGTTGGCTGCATGGCTGGATTTCTCGGCCACTCCCAAGGATCAGAATGGAATGTTCTTCCCGTGGACGGTCTGCGACTACCCCCTGGCTCAAGCGGTGGAAGATCGAATTATTAAAGCACCGCTAATTGTTACCAAAGAGGACGATCTTGATCAGCCTCGCAAAGATCCGGATCATATTACGGCAAACAACGTCGCTGAGAAGTACGGGTATTGGCTGCGAGCGGCGGTGGCGCGCTTGAAAGACCACGATAAGGTATTCCGTAAATTAGGAAGGCGGCCGGTTCTCTTCATAATGATGGAAAAGAATGCCTTCGCGGATAAATTGGGGGATTGCCTTATAGAAGATTTTGGTTTTAAAGAATCCGAAATTCTGGTTATTCATACCGATACGGCAGGAGAGATAACAAAAAAGGACCTGGATAAAGCCAGAGAAGCCGCGAGGGATATTGATAAACCGGAAAATAAAATAAGGGCAATCGTCAGCGTAATGATGTTGCGCGAGGGTTGGGACGTTCGCAATGTAACGATCACCCTGGGTTTACGCCCCTTCACGGCCGATGCGGAAATTTTACCGGAGCAGGTGATAGGCCGGGGGGTGCGCCTGATGGCTGGAATAGGCCCCGATCGTACACAGACCCTCGAAGTGCTGGGTACTCGCAATCTGCTAAAAGTTTTACGCGAAGAGCTGGAAACCGAAGGTGTGGGTGTCGCCATCGTCAAGAGCGGCCCCTCCTTGCCAATTATTATTTCTCCAATTCAAGAGCGGAAAGCATTTGATATTGCCATTCCAATTACGAAACCCTCCCTGGAGCACGATATTCGAAAGCTGGATGAATTGGACTCAAATAAGCTTGAATCCATCCTTGACCAAGCCGAATTGGCGGAGCCATTTAGGGTGAGGTTAAGGATGGAGTTTGCAACCACGGAATCTGAAGTGCATCAGGCGGATATTAGTATGGGCGAGCTCCCTGCTTCTCAGGAGATCGTCGCATCCATTACCAATAAGGTTATTGCTGCGGCCAAATTGCCAAACCGGTTCGCCGAAATGTATCCATTTGTTCGCAATTATGTCGTCAGGCGTTGTTTTAGCAAACGTATAGATATCGACAACGAAAAAGTACGATCGCATCTCTCCCGGGTTGAAATTCAAGAGGGCATAGCAAATTATCTCGCCCGAAAAATATCCGAACTAACCCTTGAACGCCGCACCATTGAATTCGAAAAGGCCGATTTCAAGCTTTCGTTGACCAAACCTTTCAGCTGGTGTCGAAACCTCCAACCAAAACCGTTGGAAGCAAAAAAAACCGTATTTAATTACGTGGCGACCTATAACAATTTTGAGCGGCGTTTTGCTCAATTCCTGGATAAAGCGGAAGATGTCCGCCGTTTTGCTTCCCTGGGCACAACCGAACAAGGGGAATCCGCCACACAATTTCGTGTGGATTATCTCAAGCCTAGCGGGGCGATCGGATTTTATTACCCGGACTGGGTAGCAATCCAAAAAACATCCAAGGGTGATGCGAATTGGATAATCGAAACAAAAGGACGCGAGTGGGAAGGCACAGAGGCAAAGGACAAGGCGATAGAGACATGGTGCAAACGAGTGACAAAGGCGACCGGTAACCTATGGCAATTTCGAAGAATAAACCAAGATCAATTTGAATCCAAGGAATACTCCACACTAGTAGAATTAATCAAGGATATATAGCAATTCATACGACGACGCGATAAGTTCACGGGTTGTGCGCAATGTGAGGTGGGAGCATGTTCTCTCTCAGATTTGACCGCAAAGATTTACCGCACTGGGCTGATTGCTATCCGGTAGAAGAAGACAAGGAAATTGAGATAGTAATTGCTCCGCAAGTCCGTGCTCGCGGATATTACACCAAAAACGAATTCCAAAAAACATGCAACTGGAAAACCCATCGCAGTGAACCTTTAGTGGAAAAGAACCCGGAAGGATTTATTCATGCCGCAACCCAAACGGCGCTCTCCACACCGGACGAACGGCTACGAATTGAAGTGTTGACTCTTCTTGATGGCGTTGGATGGCCGACCGCCTCAGTGTTACTCCACTTTGGGCATTCGGTCCCATACCCAATTCTGGATTTTCGAGCACTATGGTCGCTGGAAATAGATAAACCGCCGATTGATTATGACTTTAATTTCTGGTGGGAATATACCCAATTCTGCCGCCACCTTGCTAGTGAAGCAGGAGTAACGATGCGGAATCTTGATCGAGCGTTGTGGCAATATTCCAAAGAAAATCAAAAGGTGACCGGCTGATGATTGCCTTTCAATCATCCTGTACTAGCAGCGTAGTTCATCTACACAAACAAGGGACCTGAATAGGTCTCGAAACCCGGAAATCGCTATGATGGAATCCCCCTTTAAGAGCCGTGAATCAAATCTTTCCGGATCCATTTTTGGTTGTTTAGTAGAGTGGTTAGGGATGTGTTGTTGAATGACCTGATATGGACGTTTCTTATAAACATACACATCAGCATTCTTTGACTAATCGAGTAGAATGTATTGGATGAAAAATAAGAGTGTGACCCAGTGTTTTCCTCTTCAAGCTACCCATAAATCGTGGGGTGATACTCTATTATATTGGTCAAATGGGTGCCTAAAAAACATAAGTACTTGCCCGATAATCAGGAGCGAGCAATGTAGACTTTCTTGTAATAGGCTGAACTTCTGTGTAGCGATTGGGTAGGATGAGATTAAAAATGACCCACTTCCAAGAGAAGCAAATTACAAAATCAAAGCTTCGCCGAGCAATTCATAAGCATCTTTTAACCATTGGATTTGCCAAGAACGGGAAGGAATATTACATTCCTGGGCGTCTCACTAAACAGAAGATTCGTAATCTCCACGAATGTAGTCGTATGGAGCGCCTGGAAGGAAGAAAGGGTTTTATTGAGAAGTATGGGTCAACTTTATTGGAAAAATTTGCGAACGGAAGCGAAATAGATCCCAGACAGATTAGTCCGGAGTTAATCGAAGTTACTTCAGGAACCATCGAATCCGAACTTTTCCAATTTGCCACGCTTTTATGGTCGGTACCAGTCTCCTCGGGATTTGGAAGGAGAATGCGTTATCTTGTACGTGATCGACAAAATGGCAAACTCATTGGAATATTTGCCCTTGGTGATCCAGTTTTTAATTTGTCCGCCAGAGATCAATGGATTGGTTGGACGTCCGAAGACCGCAAAGATCGTTTGATTCATGTGATGGATGCATATATAGTTGGAGCAGTGCCCCCTTATTCTCAGCTTATTGGCGGGAAATTAATCGCATCCTTGATGGCTAGCACCGAAGTAAAGAATGCATACGAAAAGAAATATCTTTGTCGAACGTCGATTATCAGCGGTAAAAAGAAGCGGGCCAGGCTTGTTCTTATTACCACTACCTCAGCACTTGGTAGATCATCTCTATATAATCGACTCTCACTCCCAGGAGAAATTCGTTTCTCACGTATTGGAACGACTAAAGGTTACGGTCATTTTCAATTATCCGGTGAAGTATTTGATCTAATGAGATGCTATCTCCAACAACACCATCATCCATACGCATCTGGTCATGAATTTGGAAAAGGACCAAATTGGAGATTTCGGGTTTCTCGTGTAGCATTAAAAGATATCGGATTTGTTGGAAATCATTTTCTTAAGCATGGAATTGAACGAGAGGTTTACGCTTTGCCCCTTGCCAATAACTGGAAGGATATCCTTAATGGCCATCAGAAACGAATTCGAAGTTGTACACTACCGGCTTCAGAGATTAGCGAATATTGTCTTCAAAGATGGATCATTCCGCGATCTCAGCGAGATAGTGCCTATAGCCAATTCAATCGAGATAAAATTCTGCAATGCTTATTAAATGGAGGGCCTCCAGCTAAGTGGTGAACCAATTTATGGACTAGATTGCAGAAAGGGAGGTGGAATGTCTTTAGCAAATATTGATATAAACGTTTTGCGCGCGAAAGTACTAGCTGCATATAAAGCAGATGATCCCATATTCGCTAAATTTCGTGAATATGCACGGAGGATAAAAGACGAAATTAAACCGCTTCGGAAATATTCGGTTAATGCAGTGTCCTTTGTTTCCTCTGATGGTGGCGACAATCGAATAGTATTCAATCCCGCGGTCGTTGAGTTGGTGCGGGTTGTGGATTCCCGTGGAAACCAGTGTGCTTTGGATGCTATTGCAAGCTCGATTACCTTGGCGGAATTAAAAGAGAGGGCCAAGGTAGGTGTGGAAAATGGCATTCCCCCCTTGCAGAGACTTTGTTCGGATTTGGGTTTGGAATTGGATAACCTTTCCTATCTTATCCGGGCAGTTGGAATCCCAGGAAAAAGTACGGGCGCCATTCGCTGCTACAGAGATATGGTGGAGTGGGCTGTACTTTACGATCTAATTACAAATCCGGGATTGCAATGGGGAGGGGATACGATCCTAGTAAGAGATGGCCTTCTTCGAACAAAATCATTTACCAGGGATGTTTTTCCACAAATCGACAAGCGCCTGCGCGATGGGATCGAATCTCACCGAAAAAGGAATGTCATTTTATCTCTGGTGGGAGTTGCCAAGCAAAGTGCGGTCCTTAGTCGTCTTGCGGTTGCCCTTGAGCTAGAGGGAGCTTTCCATAAAGAGTTCCCATGTTTTGTCCAAGTTCCCGAAGATATCGAGGCGGACTGTTATAACTATGACAGAACTTGGCTTAACACTTACGAGACCTCTGATGCAGAGGAAGATGGGCGACGACAATACCAATCCCTGGGAAGGATGTTCCTTGTAAAATTTGGTGATCTTCCATTGGATCCTGTTTGGCCCGTCGATATTGCTGAATGGCAAATTGGACAGGCAGAAAAAATTCTCGGCCAATTGACAATCGATGCGCAGCAGGGATTTCCCATACCCGATTACCCCATGTGTATCCAAAGGGCTCATGATTATGCCAAGCTTACCGGATTAGAAGTGGAAGTTTTACAGGATATTCTCCTTCAGGGGATATGCCAAAACCTTTCTCCGCAAGAAGTGGAACGGTTATTACAGCTGAAGTATTTGGGTCGATCGCTTGCTGGTTTACGTTACAAGGAGGCATGACATGCTTTTTTCAAATTCACAACTTATGGGAACATTCAAAGGATTTAATGAAAAAGGCCTTGAGTTTGCCGCGGAGATCATAGCGCCCTATGATGCCAGCATGATGGATCGACCGCAACTGGGCCAGTTTCTTCTCGTAGAACTTGGCTCTCGGGAAGAAGCAGCTCTGGGAAGGATCACCCGATTTGTTCCATCCGGATTATTAGCTACCGCTGAAGGTGAGGATTATATAAACACCATGCAGCGTCGCCAACAGAATGTTCCAGAGGATCTAAAACAACAAAGGTTGAAATATCGCGTTCAAATCAAGTTGCTTGGCGCAGTGAAAGTAATGGATGGGAAGGTTATCTATGTGCCTTCCCAGCGACGCCTTCCTCATTTGGGAGCCATGGTGGCTCTTCCAAGCTCCCAAGTCCTTCAAGAACTATGCCGCCTTAGTCAGGGGAGCACGGAATTGGGGGATTACGTCCTTGGAGAATTTGTACATTGCGGCGCTGGAGTCAAGCAGGAGAATCCGGCGCTCCGATCGATGGATCCCAAATTAGTTGTTACATTCGATATCAAGAATCTGGTATCCCGTCGGACAGTCATTTTTGCGAGGGCTGGATATGGGAAGTCAAATTTAATGAAGTTTTTTATGGCGGAATTGTATAAGAGTCAGCCTAAAACTAAAAGTGGAAAAGATGTTGGAACATTAATATTCGACCCCAACGGGGAGTATTTTTGGCCGGATATGGTGGACGGCCGACCCGGTTTATGTGATGTACCTCACTTACAGGATAAACTCGTTGTATTTACAAATAAGCAACCTCCTAGTCCATATTATGGAAGTTGGAAAGCTGGTGAAGTAAGACTTGATATACGCCATTTTAGGCCGCGCGATGTAATCGGCATAGCTATATCATCCGATAGACAAACTCAACAAAACGTCTTAAAGCTAAAAGCTTTATCCGATGCCAACTGGAAGAATCTCGTAGATTTGATAGCAACTAAAGGATTGCAGGCATCTGATGGCGAGGTGGGCAAACTTTTAGGCTATTCGGCCAGTCAAATTCAGAATAGTATAGCGGAGATTGCGGCAGCCAGAAGCAATATGTATGGTGTCGTTGGCCTTCTGCATGATCCCAATAGTCGAGTCTTGGCTGGAACCATAGAGGCATTGAGCCGAGGCTGTATTGTCGTTATCGATATCAGTTTATTAAGTTCCGCTGCTGGAAATATATTGAGCGGTTTGCTATTGCGTAGACTTTTCTCCCATAACCAGGAGAATTTTACAGGGGGTCAACCAATTATTCCGGTTATTACTGTTATTGAAGAAGCTCAGAGTGTATTGGGAAAAAACCTAGACGATACAAGTCCCTTTGTTGAATGGGTCAAAGAAGGTCGAAAGTATGATTTAGGCGCAATTCTCATTACTCAGCAACCCGGTTCGATGGCATCTGAAATAATGAGTCAAGCCGATAACTGGTTCTGCTTTCATCTATTATCAGAAGGAGATGCCGAAACATTAGGCCGATTTAATTCACATTATTCCGACGATATTCTTGCTCATTTAATCGGTGAACCAATTCCTGGAAATTGCTATATGTGGAGTGCTCCTCATCAACCATTTGTGCTCCCCGTTCGAGTAAGAAGTTTCGAGGATATCTACAAACAAAATATTATTATTGAACAAAACAAAGAAGCGCTTTCAGGGATTATTGCCCAACAAATCGTTGAAGAATTATCTAAATCCTTGGAACGCTTAAAGTCCGGATTTCTGGATGCCCTAAAGCAGAGCAAAACAAAATTCCATAGAATACCGGGAGCGCTTCCAAGCGGTGAAGGAATTGGCGTCTATTCAGGTCAATTATTCTACATTTTACGAGATTTAAAAACCCCCGCCGATACACAATCCGAAGATCAATTGCGACAGGTCCTCCTAAACCTTATTCTGGGCGAGGGATGTGTTCATGTGAAAGAGCATGGCGGTAAAGAGTTCTACTGTGCCTCTTTGGCGGATTGGGAGAAAGCTCTTGGTAAGCCACCGATAGTGCAGGGATAATTGAAAGGATATTGAAAAGTCAATAGAAGAATCGCGGATCGGGGGATCATATTTTGGTATTTGAATGCGTGATAGGAAAAAATATGAAGGACATCAAAAATGCACCAAGAAGATATAGAAACGTAACCTATACCGGCTGCTTTTCTAACTGCCTCAATAAGAGACCTGTATGGGACTCATAACCCGGGAATAACTGTGGTGAAGTTCCCCATAATAAGGGATGGATCAAATCTCTTTAGGTCCATTTATGGACTAACCATCTGAGTGGTTACGGATGAATTATATAATGTCCTGATTTAAATGTTACTGAGAGGATTGCCAGGCATTGGGTGAATTATTCACGTTGGTATCCAAATCCAAAAAATAGACATACAGCCCCGTCCCGTGATTACAAGTGTTTCTGGAAAATCATAAGATCAACGGTACATAAAGCATCCATCTGCTAATCCAGAATTTGCTAATTAAAAAATCACCCTTGCTATTTGTGAAATGTTGTGCAGAATATTATAGTCTTAGAATAGATGGAGGAAAGTTGGAATACCAATCGCCTGAAGAAGTTCTCGAGTTTCCGAAAACCCAATCCCCGACCGATGCCGGGAAACTCATTCTGCGGGGTCTGCCGGTTCGCTGCCTGAAAGTGTTTCAACGAATCACGGCAGCCACAGAGGATGAGCTTTCGCATATTTTATGGATCTCCTTCAGAACTTTGAAAACCCGGCTACGGACAGGCAGACTGACCCCAGTCGAATCGGATCGGCTCTATCGTGCCGCCCGGGTCATCGGCGGAGCACTGTTCCATTTTAAGGACGACGAAGAACAAGTCCGAGCCTGGTTGCAATCGCCTGCATCGAAGGATCATGATGCCTTTCCGATCGCTCTCTTGGGGACCTTCGGGGGAGTGGAACTCGCCAGCCATTACCTGGAGCGCGCCTATTTTGAAACCTATCTTTTGGAAAAAAGCCATACAGACAAAGAGGATAAAAAGGATCCTCATGAATATTCGGATCCGTTGGAAATTCTTGGCTTGAAGCGGTCCAAGGATATCGATGACCGAATCCGAAGGGGTTTTCCCTATCGTTCCTATGCGTTGTTCCGAAAGAGAGCCCTGTTTTCAGTAACGGAGATGACGCAGCTCACCTGGACGTCATCCACAACCCCCTCGAAATTTCGTTCTCGTGGCCGGTTATCCGGTGATGTCTCGAATCGGTTATACCGTGCCGCGGTCGTTTATTTTTTTGTGAATACCATGCTCAGTTATCATACCGAGGATACCCAAGATTGGCTGCATGAGAGGAATCCCAGCCTTGGGGGCTGCCGGCCGATCGAATTAATGACGACGGAACCGGGCGCACAGGCAGTAATAGCAACCGCCTGCAGAGTTTTGGACGGTATGGGTGCGTAGGTTCGGAATACATCCGGATAATAGAGATTGGGAAGAGAAGAAATCGACCTTGTAAACAATAATTCCAACACATTGAGAATGCATTTACGGCGAGAGGGGCAAGGGCAAGCCAAGAGAGTGGATTACAGATCGAGGATGCTCCCCGGTAGAGAATGAAATGGGAGAATGCGGAAAAACCGCCAATGCCATGAATTGGTTTACCGAAATTCTCCGCCCACCAAGTGGGAAGGGGAGGGGTTGTTTTATGAATATCCATACGGAATGACCTGTATTAAGTAGCCGCCGCTCAAATCCAAGCACATTCCATCCGCTCTTTGTGTAACAACCCATTACTTTCATCGCGAGGATACGATGACTATTGAATTCTGGATCGGCTCCAATTTCCCTACCTCCCATGAACGCAAAGCACTAAGGGATTTTCTGGATAGCGCTTACCAAATCTTCTCCCCGCGCCGGGAGCCCTATTTCATCCTGTCGAATTATTATTTGGGCGGCCGGCAGATCGATTTAACGATCATCAAGCCCGAAACCATCCTGGTTGTGGATTTAAAAGATTGTGCCGATCCCTTCCGGGCAACGGAAAACGGCCCGTGGCAAATTCTCGGTTCCAAAGACTCCATCGGCACGGGTACCAAGAACCCGTACCAGCAGGTGAAGGATCTCCGGAATATCTGGATCGATTATTTATCGGAAAAGGAAGAGCTTATTCATAAGGTTTCCAAATTAGACCTCAGGAAATTCGTGCAGGGGGCGGTGGCGATCAGTCCGGACCTGAATCCCGCAACGGAAAATAAGATACCACGGAGAGCTGTTTGGTTTCATCTGTATGGTCTCCCATCGCTGCCGAATGAGGTTTTATCCCTGAGTTGTCCCGCGGTGAAATTGGATCCAAAGGATATTCAAACACTAATTCGCGAACATCTCCATTTAACCCCCGGGGAATTGTCCACCGGATTGGTATTTGAACCATTATCCCGTACTGAAAGCGTGGTGCCGACGCCGGAAATAATTACAGGTACTCAACCCAGATTTGAGACAATCGTCTCGCAAAAACCCGCGGTAAAATCCAACTCTTTAGTCGAAATAACTACGTCTGAGGGCCTGGTAAAAGAGCCAATCCCTTCCCAGTCCAAGTCAAACCTACCTTCCGGTAGTATTCAGGAGCAGCAAAAGAAAGGGACTGTCTCTACCAAAAAGTCGTTCCAATGTCTTCTGGTTGGCCTATTCGTTGGCCTTTGGGTGCTCTTGTGTGGATGCTTATTTTCAGTGCTCCTTATTGCATCCAATTTACAACTGACCAATCTAGGTTTTGTGATGCCGCTTGATCCCAAGCAGGGTCAAACGGAGATGTTGCAGAACACCAAAATCGCCTACGTTTTTGATGGAAATATCTACACGATGACACCCTATGGATCCAATCAAACCCAATTGACGTTCTATAACCATGGGGAAAGATCGGCGGATGTGTTGAGCTGGTCGCCGGATGGAAAAAAGATAGCATTTGATGCGGTATCCAACGGACAATGGGATATATTTATTCTCGATATTTCGACCAAAGAAATCCAACCACTCGTGCAAACACCGCAGGAAGAAGGGGGTCCAGCATGGTCTTCGGATGGGAAATACATCTATTATTCCGCGAACCGCAATGGGAATCAGGATATCTATCGGATTTCTCCCTCGGGAGGTACTGAGGAGAGAATGACGGAATACCCAAGTTCTGAATATGATCCTGCAATATCGATGGATGGCAAGAAGATCCTCTTTGTTTCCAATATGAATGGAAACTGGGATGTCTATCGCCTTGTTCTCTCGAATGGCAATCTGCTCCGGGTATCAAGAGATGAGGGAACCCATATCAACCCAAGATGGCGGCCCGGCTATAATGAAATCACCTATTTTACAATTGGTGGTTTTATCGATCTCGACGAGTTTTTCTGGGTTGATAGTGATTCCCTGAAATCGGATTTTACAAACGGGTGGGGATCTGGAAATAATCCTCAATATGATTGGTCGCCTGACGGTTCGATGCTTGTAAAATCGGAAAAGCACCTTTGTATTTATGGTATAGATTTTCAAGAAATTACTGGACTGGCTTGTGGAATTGATGGCGCAATCCGTCCCGCCTGGTCGCCTATTCTGAAACAATAGGGGAATCAAAGACCTGAATATTCCTACCGGCAGGATGAATAATCCTACCGGTAGGAAAAATGATAATCATTTATAATCGTAGAGGCTTTAATACCGGCAGGAATTTGACATGGCTCGGTAGAGGCTTCTTCCGTCTACTTATATGTTGGGCGATAAATACAACTTCAATGCATACCAAAAAGACGATAAGTAACATAATAGATTTGTCTTATAATCAATTTATTCGATGTTGGAATATTATGGAAAAGGCTAAGAGTTATCCAGGATCGTCTAGCTTAGGAGAAGAAATTTTACAATTTCAACCAATCCTATGTGAAGCTATATATGAGCTAGAAAATATTTATCGATCAATAAGCCGCGAAAAGAAATATCGTCAGGTTCATTTGACTGAATTTTAAAATATGCAGATTATGATATAAAAAATAGATGGTTATTTATCGCATAGTTCTTGCGGTTCCATTATCCGTAACATCCAACCTTAAGGTATGCACGCCGAGTATATGTTTTGTAACGAATGTGCATATTCGGGTGTATTTTCAGGTTAGACAGCACAATCTGAATTCAAACGAAAACCATTAAAAGAAGGAGACGATGGCACTAATGGAATTATGAATCAAGTAAGCGCGCTCGAGCTTTATATTGGTAAGTTGATGTTAATTCTGTTATTATAGATGGTTCTAGGGAAATGTATGAATAAGGATTTAGAACACCATAACCCATATATAGCTGGAAAACCACTCACTAGTGATAATGATTTCTTCGGGCGTGGGGACATTATTAATAAAATACGAATTGCATTCGAAGGGAAACATAATAATGTAGTTGTTCTTTATGGGCAGAGGCGAATTGGAAAAACATCTATACTTAATAAATTAGAAAGATCACTTCCAACCCCACCCTTCTTTATTGTTTATTTTGATTTAATGGATAAAGCACGCAAGCCTATAACCGAAGTTCTATACGATATAGCATTAGCATGTGCAACAAAAGCAGGAATTAATTTCAACAAAAAAGAATCATTTATTTCAAATTCTGATAATTTTCATAAGTTATTCTTACCTGTTCTTTATAAGAAACTTGGACCCAAACAACGCCTTGTGCTGCTATTTGATGAGTTTGATGTATTGGATCAAACAGAGGAGAGATTATCTGATAATGCGGCGGCAATTGCTTTCCATCCCTATATTCGGGAGTTAATTTCCTCCCATTTAAATATCTGCTTTGTATTTGTTGTCGGAAGGCGTATGGAAGAGCTTAGTGTCGAATTCATCTCGACCTTTAAATCGGCATTATCAATTCCTGTATCTGTACTAGAGCCTCAAGACGCTATAGCATTAATAAAGCGAGGGGAAGAAAAGGGGATAAATTTTGATAAAGCCGCGATAGATGAAATATTATTATTAACAAGAGGGCATCCATATTTTTTACAGCTGTTATGTCAAGAAATATTCAATCGCAATTTGCCGGATAGCAATAGAATATTAGTTATTACTCAACAAATGGTACGAGATGCAGTCCCCGCTGCATTACGGAATGGCGCAGGCGCTTTTTTATGGATATGGAATGGTCTTCCCCCAGCTGAAAAGATTATTTTTTCTGTTATAGCTGAAAGCGCCAAATCAGGACGCATTCTTGCAGAAAACGAAATTGCGCTAATTCTACATCAGGCAGGCATTAAAATGCTTGTCCGTGAATTAAACTTAGCACCTTCTACCTTAGTTGAATGGAATATGCTCGAGAAAATTGGTGGTGGATATAGAGTTTATATAGAACTTATGCGCAAATGGGTTGAGGATAATAAACAACTGGAAAAGGTAAAAGAAGAGCTAGAAAAAATTAGTCCGCTAGCTGATATGTTGTATAAAACGGCAACAACCTACTTCCATAATGGGAATGTGGAATCAGCATTACAGCAATTGAATGAAGCGCTCGATTCAAACCCTAACCACTTTGGAGCACGTTTGCTAAAGGGAATCATTTTGTATGAACGGAAGGAGTTTGAATTATCTATTATTGAGCTTAAGCAAGCTTTCAAGTTAGATGAGAAGGAATCAATGTGTCACCTCATCTCAGCTATGCTGGATTATGGACAGTTATTAGAATTGAAGGGAAAGGCTTGCGAAGCCGAAAAAATCTATGAAGAAATAATTTGTGATATTTATGAAAACGAGGAAACCGCACGCGCTAGAAAAGCAGGCATTGTTTTCGAGCGTGCAAAAAAGTTATTTCTAACAGGTGTTACGTCAGAGATAGTGCCACTCTTGGACGACGTGTTATCTTATCAACCAGAAAATAACAATGCCCGTGAACTAATAGGAATTATTAAAAGAGTAATAGATAATTCGCTTTTTGCACAACGGGCATACAAGTCAGAAACACTGGCTGAATCAGAGAAGTATGTCCAAGCTGTTTTATCAGATCAACCTTCAAATAAGGAGGCATTTCAACTATATGAAAAAATTAGGATAGTTCGTGAAGGTATAGCCCGTGCAAATAATGCATATGGAGATGGTGAAATTGAAAATGCGCTAACGGCAATAAATCAAGTATTAAATATTCAACCCTCTAATACCGAAGCACTTCAATTATCAAAGAACTGTAAGGATATTAAAGATCAAATCAGTCATGCAAGAAAAGCTTTTAAAAGTGGGGATTCCGATTCGGCTCAAAGAATAATTGATGAAACCCTGTCCATTCAATCGACAAATAGAAAAGCTTTGGAACTAAAGAAAGTAATTAATAAATTAGAAGCCACATATTTCCATGCAAAACAAGCATACGACGAGGGGAAAATAGATGATGCCCAGAAATTTATAACGGAAATATTAGCTATTCAAATGAATAACGAATCTGCTATTACCCTCCAAAATGACATCCAAAGAATTCGCAATAAATTAGAACGAGCAAAAAAGGCCTTCGACGATGGCAATCATGATGGCGCCCGAAGATTGGTAGAAAAAATACTAGAAGATCATCCACTTAATAAAGATGCAAATGAACTATTACAAGCAATTATCAACGATCAAAATAGAATTCAACAAAACACCAGATTGTATAAAAACACTTTTCTTACTGTAATTATTACGATTGCTATTGTTCTGATATGTTTGATTGTAGGTTCACGTTCATATCCAACAATCACTAAATGGATTAATCAGTCAACTAAAACGAATCATTCACCGTCATCCACAATATCAAGTATTGGGCAGCAATTGGCTTCTTTTAGATTTATATTCGTGCCACTTACCATTGCTCAACAACCCGATGGATCGCAAGCTCCAGAAAAAAATGCGACAGACAACCTACAATTGATTGCTGGTTATCACGTCATCAACAGAATACCATTGAGTTATGATAATGAAATTTACACTCAAAACTCAGATGTGCCAAGTTACCCACAGATAATTAAGATACCTTTTCAAATTAACAATCCGTTATCGATATATCTTCTAATGCAAGCCGATTGGGGATTAGTTCAATATTCTGGTAAACAAATTGGTAAAATTAACTTCTCCTTTAATTCAGGACAAACTTATGATTATCCATTAGTGTTAGGAGAGAACATTCGCGATTGGAGCCGTAGCGCATCATCTTATGCAGTAACAAGTATTACAAGTCCGGACATTATAGGAGGATGGAATGGTATATCACCTGATAACCGAGCTGGAGGTATGGATCTGCTTAAAATTAAAATACCTGAGCAGTATTGGCAAGACACAATAAATTCTATAAGCGTTATCGATACAAGCCTTGAAACAACGGGAGATTATAATCCCGGAATCCATATCCTTGCGATATCGGCCGAGATAATGGCTAATACTACAGGCCCATGGGAATATCAAATTGAACAGATGCCATATAATAGTAATTTTATTACCTGGGATTTAGATATTGGAGAATCGCTTATTCTATCTGGAGGAAGTCTGTTATACCAGGGTTATACATGCAGTGGCATAAGTTCTCAAATCTGTATAATAGTCATCTCTGCCACAAAAAAATTCTCAGTTACGATTGAACATTTAGTTACAAAAAATAATTGGTTAGCAGTATCAAATACTATCATCCCAACAGAAGCTGTATCAAGTGTTCAAGCAGAATTTTGGCTTCCACCCAATTGTGTCTCGGGTTGTTCTTATGCTACAGTAGCAATATTTAATAATGACAAACTCGTGGATAATTATAGAATAAACAATCCAAATCAATAAGGAATAAGCGCTTTTCTTAGGCTTGGATAATAAAATGGAGGAATAAAATGGAAAAAGCAAATCCGTTTATATATGGAAAGCCAGTACCTGTTGATCGTCACGTTAATAGAAATGATGCGCTTAGGACAATATTTTCTAGAATAAAGAATAAAGAATCTACGGCAATTGTTGGAGACCCACAAATAGGTAAAACATCGCTCATAAATTATATTCTTTCTGAAACTACTTTAAATGAATGGTTAAAACAAGAATCCAAAGTTCTTATTCCAGTTGAAATAGATGTGTACGCAGGGTGGTTATCTGTTGAAAAGAACCCCATTGAATTCTGGAAATTTATCTTTAGCACTATCGAGTCTCGTCTGGAAGAAGGTGGTCTAAAGGATAGTATAAAATCTGTAAAAGCAAATCAATTTGGTTCAGCAACTCTAGTTAGTTACTTTAAGTTGCTTGGAAAAAGTGGAAGACGCGTTTTACTTGTGATTGACGAGTTTGACTCCTTATTACATCATCCAAAATTCTCGAATGCAGAATTTTTTGGTTGTTTGAGGTCTATTGCTACCAACACTGATGGTTTACAGCTAATAACTTCTAGCATTACAACCGTTGAGGAAATGGATGAATATGCCTATAAAATTAATCCATTTGGCTCCCCATTTTTTAACAACTTCACTAACGTTAGATTGGAGTTATTTGACGAAAAATCAATTAATGAACTAATTGAATCATCATTGGAACCAACGGGGATTAATTTTAATAATATAGATAGAGAATTTGTGATCCAAGTTAGCGGACATCATCCTTATCGTCTCCAAGCTGCTTGTGCATCTTTATTTGATGGAATTGTGACTAATAAAGACTCAGAGCAAAAATTTGTATATGCTAGCGATAAATTCCTTAATCAAACAAAACATCATTTCGAATTAATTTGGAGGAGATTAGATGATAAATCACGAACTGTGCTAGTAATCATGACAACACTTCGGTTGGGAGGTTTGATTTTCGGAAAGGATTATAGTTTTGGAGAAATAGAAAAATCGACAATCTTTGAGCCGGAACTTCAAAGACTGTCAAGACTTGGGCTTGTTGAAAAGGTTGGAAAGAAATCACTAATTCAATGGGACTCTGAAAATTTGTTGGTTTGGCGAGATCAAAAGTGGAGAATCGCATGTGAGGGTATTGTATGGTGGTTGACAGAGTCGATAGTTGGGGAATCAAGAGATATTCCAAATTATGAACAATGGCTTCACGATCACGAAGTATTAGGATACTTACTAACACGGAAACAATGGGAGAATATTAAAACTATAGCAAAAAAATTACCCACAAAACTAGGAGGAGGAATTTCACTGATATTTATAGAATTTATAAAGGGCCTTCTAAAAAAAAGTAACCTTTCCCCCAAAAAATAATCTAGCTAAAATGTAAATCAGAATCTACCCTTTGGGGTTCGGTAGAGGAATCGACAGGTTCATTTGAATGAGTTTAATAACATGCAAATTAAGCTATAAAATACAACTGGTTCTTTCTCGTAGGGCTTCTTCGAATTGCAGATCGAAAGGCCAGCCTCAGACGGTAGGCAAAACGATCTAATGTATGGGGTTTCAGGTTAGCACTCATAACCCCGCGAGCTATAGGTCATTAACATTTCTTCAAATCTCTACCTTATTCTTCAATAATTGAAGACGAGTCGTTATATCAAAATTTGGGCTAAAAATAGCCTGGATGAGATAAGTAACCAGGACAGGTGGAGTAAGGGACAAAAGCAAATGGAATGATACCCTGGGTGATTCGAGGTTCAGCTTTCGAAAAGTGCTATAAAATAGCGCGGATGCAAGAAGTAGCCAATACAGCGAAAGAAGGGCGTTTTATTGGGTAGTTTTTCATCTCTTTTCGGTAATCGGACGCTATTTTTGACAATAATAATCATTCTATCATTCGTGGATTATAATCTATTGCACATAAAAAAGGTGAGAAAAAATGACTGATAATTCTATTCCTTGGCTTATTGAAGCAATAAGGTTGACATCATTTCCTGGCCAACCCATATCCCCTAATGGGCAATCCTGGTGGTCGGATGTAATTGGATCTGCTCCAGACCGCAAGCTTATCCAACCCAAATCAGGAGAACTTATCGAGGAAGGACAATTTGCCTCTGGGCGTTTGATATTAAGGCTCACACAACCCAAAATAGATTGGACTCTAGTTCCTTTGCCAGATAAACAGAGTGAAGAGATGCCGCCAACAATAGGCAACTATCCAGAAATGTGGCAATCCTTCTTACCAGTCACTAAAGCTTGGGTAAATTTACCCAATCTCCCGCCAATAAAGAGAATAGCATTTGGTTCAGTTCTACTAAAACCTGTCGAGACACCTAAAGATGGTTATACCATCCTTAGTGGCTTACTTCACTCGATAAAGCTTGATCCAGATGCCATGGTTGATTTTTTTTATCAAATTAATCGACCGCGAGTATCCGCTTCAGGAGTGCCCGACCTTGCTATTAACCGTCTTTCAAAATGGGGTGTTGTTGGTTTTCAAGATAGTCTTATTTCGATTGGACCGGAGGGAATAATCCAAAAGCTTGGTCCTGAACGCTATATAGTGCGAATCGAATTAGATATTAATACTTCTCAAAAATATCAAAAGGATCTTGAACAAAAAGTTCTGCCAAGCATCATTGATGAATTATTATCTATGGCGCATGAGCTTGTGGATCGAGGTGATGTTCAATGAATCGCGCAATTAATGAACTGTCCCCGTTTACTCAAGATATTTCAATGCCCCCATTTATTTCAGGAAGTACTGGCTCTAATGAGTGGGAATCAATACTGACCAAAACCTTATCAGCACACACAGATGTGGGTGAACAATACATCTCTATCCCAGATGATTATTTCATTATAAAGAATTATTCAAGCGAATCTGAAAGAGAGATAGAAGAAGAAAAGATCATTTTTGATCAACTCGCTAAACCTATTATTATAAATAGCGCGAGTTTTACCGAGAAAGGATCATATAGTTTTTACATTTCGGTTAGGCGCATTCAACCCATTGAATCACTTTCTAAAGAGGTAGTTTCTCTGCTTCAGAAATATAAAGACTCTGATTTTGAAGAAAATATTGAAGAGGATCTATCAAATAATTTGTTAAACAATCTTGAAAACGATCCAGAATCTACAATTAACTCTATTAATAAAGAATTATTGTCTGAAGACTATCAGCCAGAATTTGTTTGGAATCTCCTTCAATTCATTGGTGCAATCAATCATCCAAAATCAATTAAACTGAGGATGTCATTCCTTCAAAACTACTTATCCAATTCATCAAGATGGATCAGAGATGGAGCAGCAATAGGACTCGTGCTTCTTGGCGATATTTCGGCTGTTAATAGTCTTTTACGTGCTGCTGAACGTGAAAATATTGCCGATCTTGCTAAAGATCTCCGAAATGCTGCATATAAACTGAGATCACTAGAGTAAACGAAAAAGCAATGCTAATATGTATTTAATAAAAATTACTAAACGAAAATGGGATAGGCTTAATGATTCTGATTGGCTTCAAGCAAATGAAATACAGGCCGATCCCTTGGGCGATTTAAGGCCATTTGACGGAAGATTATCAATTTGGGATATATGCGAGGATTCATCAAAATTAGATGAAATAATTGCTGCACTTGTACTTAATACGAACGATTGGAACACATTTGAATATGGACTCTTTGATAGGAATATACCTAAAGAATTGGGGATTACTATTGAATGTATAATTGGAAAAACACCTATTCCAGAAGCTAACGAATATCATCGAGAGTTGATACACCTTACAACGGAAATGTATACTCTCTTTGTAAATAATGTCTTCTTAATACTTAAAAAGGAACGATTATATAAAGATGATATTGAAAAGAAAGTACGTATAGTAGCATCCAAAATAAAAGTGAATGAGATTTACCTTAATAAAAAAATATTACCTCTTTTTCAGAACCTTATGCGTAATTCCTAATTTGAGTTTACAAGAGACAACTGGATTTATATCGACGAACTAGAGGTAAAATGGGTGGGGTGTTGCGCGGTTGGCCGTGTAAAGAACAATAGATTCCTGACCAAACCGAGGGGGGCATCCGGATGCGGCAAGTAGGATTGGCTAGCGGATGACAATCCCGCGTGAACCTTTCTTGCAAACCATATATCTTCAGTACGACCTGTTCGTTCCATTCCATGCTGCGAGATATCCTCCGTCAAGAAAAGGAGGGCACGATGAACGCATATCCTGTTTAAGGTATAGGAATTTTCATTTTCGCAACATATCCGCATTGCGATTCAGATGCGGCTATCCGAGTGGATCGGAAGAGCACGCTATTCCACCCCCAATGAACCACAAATATATTCTGATATGCGCCCCTGTGGGAGGTTGATATACTGCGGCCATCTGTTCAATTAGTATAATGGGGGGTGTAAAACGGAATGCCACCGTTTTCCTGCATGAACAGATGGGGTCGGTTCAATAGATAGTTGGGCGCCGAAATATGAAGTGTATATGAAGAAACCAGGTGAAAAATGACACCAGAAATAATTGCGTTTTTGGGTGTTCTTGTTTCAACGTCAATAACAATTGTCGGATGGATATATACAGCACGAATTCAGCATCGTATCCTTGATGAGAATAGAAAAGCTCAAAGAATTGATAGGGAATTAGCTGCATTTAGGGAAAGATTATCGACTGTAAGAGAAATTATAAATTCAATATTGGAACAAACTCATTTATATACCAATCTTGCGGCACTTTTTGTCACAAGAAGTTTTACTTTTAATGAAGGAGACCCAATAATTACATCTCTTGTTTCAAAATCTAAAGAATTTTATAAAATCCTTTATGATCCTGAATTTATAAGTATACAAAATTTATTACCCGAAGAGAAAAGAAATGAAATAGTTGCTTTATTAAACACGGCGATGAGCCATATGTCCGATTATCATTCTTCTGCCGCATGGCTAAATTTGTCCGATCCCAATATAGCGTCAAAAATTAATGAATTGGCTAACGGTGCATTATCTATTAATAAAGATTTGTTTAATCTCGTAAAAATATTATCTTCAACGTACGCTGTTTTAGATAATAAATTGGCATCCGGATAATTAATCAAATTCTAGGCGCCCAACCCGCGGCTGCAGCTGACTTGGCCTTCGGCCAAGCGGTAAGGCTGCGGCGGTCTTCGATGGCGGATGGAGTATACTGAACCTAATTGTGCACAGCTGGCCAAGCAGCTGAGCGCCAAACCGTTGGGCAGAACGCTGATGTGTTATATGGATCAAGCCGAATTAATTGCACAGCAGCATCTCTTTTTCCGATTTCCGGGTTCTGATCGTATTGTCCATGAACCCGACGGTAATATCACGCCAGATTTCCTTGTCGATGGACAAATAGCGATTGAGGTGCGCCGCCTTAACGAACATGATTGGAATAACGACAAACCCCGTCCTCTCGAGGAATCGGAAATACCATTGGTACGACAGATACGACCACTGATAAACTCAAATGTCTATCTATGCGAAAAAACCTTAGGAATCATAATGCATTTCGGTAGGCCTTTGCCCAACAAGCGTAGTATAGAAAATGGGACAAAAAGGTTTCTCGATGATATTAAACGATCTTCTGAACCACAGGGAATGCGGAAAGAAGTGGCACCTCGAGTCCATTTGATATGCACTGGAGATTTCGTCAGTACAGGAACTGCATTCAAGCTTCTTGGTTGGTGGGATGACAATCAAGGTGGATCGATTCTTTCACTTGTTGAACGAAACGTACGTATCTGCCTGGATAACAAATCAAGGAAGGTTCGTCCAAATAAGCAAAAGTATCCGGTGTGGTGGCTGTTGTTGGTTGATTACGTTTCGGCAGGTGCAAATGACTATGAACGCCCTGAATTCAAGGACGCACTTTCTCTCTCTCATGATTTTGATCGTGTCTTGATCGTTGATCCATTAGAAATAACGCACACGCTCGAGTTCTAAACGCATTCTGACCAACATCACGCGGCTTCAGCAACTGTCTTAAAAGTCAAGGGAAAGGGATTGATCAAGCCACAGAAGCCTGATATCGAAATGGCTGATTGTCCCTGACCATTGCATTTAGAATCGTTATAAATTTCCGCATACAAGCTACCAAAGCCACTTTCTTCTCTTTGTTTTTAGCTAAAAGGCGTTGATAAAACAGCGCTAAAACCGGATTAAAGTGGACTGCCGTCAGCGTGGCCATATAAAATGTGTTGCGGATCATCGAACGACCGCCGTGGATCCTTCGCTTGCCATGCTTTTTCCCATTGCTGGCTACTTTGCTCACCGGGCGATTTTTAGCCCAAAATATGGGTTCTCACTCCCAGTGAATTATCAAGCTTTGTGAACTTCATCCCTATCTATTCCGGATATATCAAGTTTATCCCTCCCTGTTGTGGACTTCTTTTGCCCAGTAGATCAGTGGTGGTCTTCTGTTGGAAAATAATCTTCCTCATCAATAAAATTTTTAGAATAAAGACAACTCAAGGTCGAATGGTTCATTTGAATGCATTTGAAAACAAGCAGATTATGATATAAAATATAGGTGTTTCTTTCTCGCACGGTTCCTTCGAATTGAAGATCGTATGGCCGGCCTCAGACGGTAGGCCAAACGGTCTAAGGTATGGGTTTTCAGATTAGCACTCATAACCCTGCGAGCTTCAGTTCATTAACATTTCTTCAAATCTCTCCCTTATTCTTCAATAAATGAATTTGAGGCGTTTTTTCAATATATTCCTGTAAAAATAGCCTGGATGAGAAAAATAGCCAGCACAACCTTGTTTTCGACTTGTATTTTTCCTCTTTAATTCCAATTCCTATGCATTCGCCTCGTTCCGCCGCGGTCTTGCCTTGGTTGTCTTTCCCTGTACCGGCATGTCTTGCAGGGCAGCCTTTACCGACTTGGGAATTTTCGCGGCCACCGTCAACAGCGCCCGAGCAGGTCCTTCCGGCACTCGGCGCTCTTGTTCCCAGTTTTGGAGAGTATCCACACTGATCCCCATCAACCGGGCAAACGCTGCCTGGGACAACTCCATGTTCTTTCGTATC
>Ga0187886_1000737_pt1 | contig 35723 bp, 35 predicted proteins | sample June2016WEW_20_1_FD_133001 | JGI IMG/M metagenome (GOLD analysis project Ga0187886, IMG submission 133001) | Peatland microbial communities from SPRUCE experiment site at the Marcell Experimental Forest, Minnesota, USA - June2016WEW_20_150 | ecosystem: Environmental > Terrestrial > Soil >...
CGTCATCCCCTTCTCCTCTGAAAGCCACCGCGCGATCTCCGCCTCCGCGACCGGACCGAAATAAATACCCTGCAGGCGCGACCGGATCGTGCCCATCACGCTTTCAAGGTCGGAAGCAATGACGAGGAGAAGCGAGGAAGCGGGCGGCTCTTCGGTAACTTTCAAAAGCGCGTTCTGCGCCTCGGTCGTTAAAAGTTCGGCGTCATCAAGTATGAGCGTCCGCCGCACGCTCACGTTTGGTTTTTGCCAAAGAAAATTCTTGATCTCGCGCACAGCGTCAATGCTAATAGAGTCCTTCAGGTTGGGATCCAATTGCTTTGCGAACGCAAGGTCGATAAGTTTCGCATCCTGGAGCACCTCGCCTTCCGCCGGCGGTTCAAACTCGCCTTTTTCCAAAAACCGCGCAAAGGCAAGCGCTGTCGTCCGCTTCCCCACCATCGCCGGCCCGTAAAAAATATAGCCGTGCGAAAGCTCGTTCCGGGCGACGAGCTTCTTAAAATCCTCAATAATCTTTTTGTGGCCGATCACCAAAGTGGAAGAAATTACCGCTTGTTCAAAAGCGTCCGCTTATAGGTATCCAAGTGGCTCAAAATGAGGCCGGTACCCTTGGCCACGCAGAAGAGCGGGTCTTCCGCCACATAGGCCTGCACGCCGAGGAATCGTTCAAAAAATTCCGGCATATGATGGAGCTGCACGCTGCCACCCGAAAGGATGATCCCCTTTTCCATGATATCCGCCACGAGCTCCGGCGGCGTTACGTTGAAGACGCTCTGAATGGCGCTTGCGATCTCGACAAGGTACGGGTTCAGGGCTTCCGCGATCTCGTTCGAATTGATCGTGATGTCCTTTGGCAGGCCGGTCGTGAGATCACGCCCGCGGATCTGATATTCCATTTTTTCCTTCGTCGGTATCGCCGAGCCGATCTCGATCTTCACGTTTTCCGCCGTCTGCTCGCCGATCGCAAGCCCGTATTTCTTTTTCACGTAATCCATGATCGCCTGGTCGAACTTATTGCCTGCAATGCGCAAGCTGTTCCACGAAACAATGTTCCCGAGGGCGATCACCGCCTGTTCCGACGTTCCGCCGCCAATGTTGATGATCATGTTCCCCGAACGGGCATTGATGGGAATCCCCGCGCCCAAGGCCGCCAAGATCGGTTCACGCACAATGAACGCACTCCCCGCTCCCGCCTCGCGTGCGGCGTTCATCACCGCGCGGCGCTCGGTCTGCGTAATGCCCGCCGGTACGGAGATCACGACATCGGGCTTCACCAGGTTCAGCCATCCCGTCGCTTTGGAAATAAAATAGGTGAGCATCGCCTTCGTGATGTAATAATCGGCGATCACGCCGTCCTTGAGCGGCCGGTAGGCAACGATCTCGTCCGGCGTGCGGCCGATCATTTCCTTCGCCTCGAGTCCTACGGCAAGCACGGTGTTGTCCGGCCTCGTGAGCGCTACGATCGTCGGCTCGTTGATGATAAAACCCTTTCCCGGCACGAAAACCACCGTATTTGCGGTGCCCAAATCAATGCCGATCTTCTTGCCAAACATAGCTGTATTTTAGGCGAAAAAAGACGAAAAGACAAATAATCTGGCTTCTTACACTCGTTTGATGTCCGCCCCGAGCTGGCGCAGACGGCCGTCTATGTATTCGTACCCGCGGTCGATTTCCTCCACGCCTTCCACCTCGGAAACGCCGTCAGCGACAAGCGCAGCCAGGATGTCCACCATGCCGGAACGCAGGTCGCGCACCGTACATTTCATACTGCGGAGCGGCGTCGGCCCCTCAATCGTCGCATAGTGGCTAAATCCCTTGCCGGCAAAGCGGCATTCTTTCCCTTTTGGGCAGTCGGTTGAAACGCGGATTTTCGCTCCCATTTCGTTCAAATCGTTGGTGTACCCAAAGCGTTCTTCGTAGATCGTTTCGTGAATATTCGATATTCCGTCTGCCTGGGTAAGGAGCACACAGAGCGGTTGCTGCCAATCGGTCATGAACCCGGGGTGAGATGCGGTCTCTACCGAGATCGCCCTGAGCGAATTGGGGCGCCAGAATGCGATGCCGTCATTTGTCACTTCGTATTCCGCACCGAGCCGCCGCACAACATTCAGGAAGGTGATGAGGTCGTCCTGTCGCGCCTCCTTTGCAAGGATCCTTCCGTTCGTTGCGATCGCGAGGCAAGCGAATGAGATCGCCTCGTTCCGGTCCGGCAGGATACGATGCGTGGTGCCGTGTAATTTCTTCACTCCCTCCACCGTGATCGTCCGCGGCGGCGCAAGCTCTATGATCGCGCCCATTTTTTGGAGCATTTTCACAAGGTCCATAAGTTCCGGCTCAAGCGCGGCGTTTTTGATGACCGTTTTCCCTTCCGCAAGTACGGCAGTGAGGATCGCGTTCTCGGTGGCGCCGATGCTCGGAAATCTCAATTCAATTTCCGCGCCGTGCAAGCCGTGCTTCGCCCAGGCGTGATAGCTTTCTTTCGTGATCTGCAACTGAACGCCCAATTTTGAAAGCGCTTCAAGATGAATGTCCACCGGCCGCGCGCCGATCTTGTCGCCACCCAGAACCGGCACTTCCGCCTCGCCCGCGCGCGCGAGGAGCGGGCCGATCGCAAGGATGGGGATCCTGTTCCGACGCGTAAGCGTGAGCACGCGGCAATTTTTGATCGCGGGCGTCTGCAATTTCGCCGTCGTGCCAACGATCTCCACCTCGCCCCCGATGGTCTTCAAAAGTTCCGCGACGATCGCGACATCTCCTATCGCCGGCACATTCTCCAGAATGCACGGCTCATCGGTCAAAAGCGACGCAACCATCATTTTTGATACTGCGTTCTTTGCGCCGGCGAGCCTCGCCTCGCCAAAAAGCGGCTTGCCTCCTTTGATCACGAATTTTTCGGCCATGGAGATTTTTGCGCGGAGATCAAAACTTTTCCGCGATGTATTCGGCGAGTTTTTTGATCGCAATCCGTTCCTGCTTCCCGGTATCGCGGTCGCGCACCGTTACGGTATCTTTGAGCTTCTTATCCTCGCCGTCCCCCAGCGTGTCAAAGTCAACCGTGATGCAGTACGGCGTCCCGATCTCGTCCTGCGCGTAGTAACGCTTGCCGATGTTTCCGCGGTCATCCCATGCGACCATAAATTTCTTGCGAAGGTCGTCGCATATCTTTTGCGCAAGCTCTACAAGCTGCGGCTTGTTCGCAAGGAGCGGGAAGACCGCTGCTTTGTAGGGTGCGATGCGCGGCGGGAGCTTCAAAAGCACGCGGTCGCCGTCCTCTTTATATGCTTCAAGCAATGCCACGAGCACTGACCGGTCCAATCCAAAGGTCGGTTCGATCACGTGCGGAATGAATTTATCCCCAGTCACGGGATCAGCGTAACGAATATCTTCACTGGTCTTTTCCATGTGATTCTTCAGGTCAAAATCCCCGCGGTACGCCAGACCGTAGAGCTCTTTCTGCCCAAAAGGATAATCGTATTCAAAATCCACCGTCCGGCTTGAGTAGTGCGCTCGCTCCTCGGCGGATATTTCCACTTCATGAATATGCTTCAAGTCCACGCCGAGCGATTCAAGCCACGCCCGCATTTCGCCCTGCCAATATTCAAAATGTTTTTTCCACTCTTCCGGCCGACAGAAATATTCGAACTCCATAAGGTTGAATTCGCGAGTCCGGAATATAAAATTCCCTGGCGTGATCTCGTTGCGAAACGCTTTGCCCTGCGCCGCAATGCCGAACGGCAGGGTTTTGCGGGTAGTTTGCAAAACATTCTTGAAATCAACGAACATCGCCTGCGCGATCTCCGGACGGAGATAGGCGATGTTCGCCTGTTCTTCTGCGGGACCGATAAAGGTCTTGAACATCATGTTGAACTGGCGCGCCTGGGTGAAATTGGCCTTCGCGCCGCATGCCTCGCATGGTTTTGCAAGATCAATCTGGTCCGCACGAAATCTCTCGTGGCATTCTTTGCATTCAACAAGCGGATCCGTGAAATTCTTAAGGTGCCCGCTCACCTCCCACACTTTCGGGTTCATGATAAGTGCCGCGTCAATGCCCACCATGTCGTCGCGCCGGTGCACAAACCGATCCCACCAAAGTTGCTGGATATTATTCTTCAGCTCAACACCGAGCGGGCCGTAATCCCAGGAATTCGCAAGTCCCCCGTAGATCTCCGATCCGGGGAACACGAACCCGCGACGCTTGCAGAGCGAGACGATCTTTTCCATAAGGTTTTCCTGTTTTTGTGCCATGGTGCTCAAAAGATCATTGTGTCACGCGCCGGTTCTGGCTGTTGGAAATTGTTTTGTCATTGGGTAAATCGGTTGTTATTGCGTCCGCGGATATCTTATATGCGGCGCCGGTAAAAACATCGGTCGCCTGGAGCGTGGTCGGCCCCAAAAGCGTCACGGCATTGCCCGTTTGGTTTATTGCGGGCGTATTTTGCACCTGGAAGACCGCTTCGGCAGGAGGCCCCGTGATGCCCGTCGTTGCGGGAATGTTGGTAGGAATGGTCCACGTAACCAAGCCGGTCGCCGCGTTACAGGCGGGCACCGCCGAAACATTGCTCTTTACGATGCCGGTGCACGTCGTTCCTGATTGGAGGGATGCCGACACGGTCACGTTCTCTACGTCCGTGGAATAGTTTGTGATCGCCCAGTGGATCGTATATTGCGTCGTCTGGTTCACCTTCGGAGGATACGGACCGGAATTCAAAACGCCGGAAGCCGCATCGCGCCAATAAGCCGGCACCGAAAGAGATATCTTTCCGCCCACTTTATTCTCCGCGCTTACCGCCGAAATCGTGGAGCTTGCCTGCGTCCCGGGCGGCACCGTCGGCGACGAAATTTGCGCGTTCATTTTAAGCGTAAAATTTTTATCGCCCAAAGAGCGTATCGGATACGCCGACTTCGTCCTCACTTGAAGGTTCACAGAGCCGGACTGCCCTGGGGCAAGATTCAGAAGCTGAAGCACGTTCGCCGCATTCCAGGTAACCGTGTTCGTGAGGGAATTAAAGGAACCCTGCGTCTGCAGCGTCGAAAAATTGAACATATCGCCGATAAGCGCCGCTTTGAGGGAAATATTCTGGAAGGTCGTATTTGAATTGTTGGTATAGGTCAGCACGTAATTGAGGGTGTCGCTCAAATCCGCAACATAATCGGAAGCGTTGTTCAGTGTGATCGCAAGCGCAAGCGGCGAGGTGCCGATCGCAAGGCTCCCCGTCCCCTCGGTAAGCGTGTAGGTATTCCCCTTCACGGCACCAACAAGGCTCCCGTCGAATACGTAGATCGCCTTGTCCGGCCCCACCACGTTTCCGGTAATCGTAAAGCTCCCGCTCCCCGCCGCGGGGATGGTCCCCAAGTTCCATGAATTTTTCCCCGTATTGTCCGGCGGCATACTGCTTCTCGCAAACGAGAACGCCGGCGGATACTGCACGGTAAGCTCGACGTTCGGGAAGCTATGCGCCGTGCCATTGGTATACGTCACTACCACGTCAAAATTCTGACCGCTGAAAATATTGGAGGGAGGATTGATGGTCAGGGTGATCGCCGGAATGCCCACCATGAGGTCCACCCCGCCGTCGGTCTCAAAGTGTGTCTTTGATGCCGCATCCGTGCTGTAGGTAAGCTTCGCATTGATATGCTTAACGCTTTTCGGATCACCGGTCACGATAAGGTTGGGCGAACTGTCTCCGTTGAATTTATAGATACTGCCTGGCCCGAGGTCGCCGATCACCTGCTCCATCACCCGCTGGCCCAGAGATTGCCCCACAAAGGAAATATTGTCGGGAAGCATGATAGAAAGCGTGGCACCCTTCAAGATGTTGGACGAATAATTGGTAAGGGCAATGCTCAAGGGAAAAGGATCGCCCACAAGGATATTGTCGGGCTTTACGAACTCAATGCTTACGCTCGGGCCGGCAGCCGGCCTCAAGAAAAAAAAGTAGAGCGCCCCGCCGCCCGCGAGCACCACAAAAAAAACGATAAAAAACCAGAGGGGCGCATGACTTTTGGGCGGCTCCATATCTGCGGCGTCCCGTGCGAGTTCTGCGGGCGACGGCGCCCGTTGCGCCGGCGGCGTTTGCTTGCTCGGCGGTTGATAATTAATTGGTTTTTTCTTACTCCCCCAGATGGAGTTCGGATTATACTTCGGCATTTCCTAATAATAGTAACTCATTCCGATCCAATTTTAAAGCACAGGAAGCACAAAAAAATTCCTGCTTCGGGATGTAAAAAGCAGCCACTTCGTTCTTGCCGCATCCCTCGCAACCCGCTTCTTCCGGATCCCATCCAAGAATCCGCAAAATGCGCAGCCAGGAAAACTCCTTGCCCATAAGCTCATTCCAAAGCGCGGCGTCCACTTCCCCTCCCGGGAGCAGCGTATTTAAAAAGTGAAGGCTGACGGAGGACGCCGCAAGCTTGTCGTATTTCAACGCATCCGCGATCTGCGGCGCCCCATTCCCGTTGCCGTTCCCGCCGCTCCTATGCACAAAACGCACCTTAGCCACGCTCCCCGGCTCCAGATGTCCCGCAAGCTTTGACGTGATCTTCCGCGCGCTCGTCGCCTTTCCTGCCATTTTCCCGAACCGCTTCGTAAAGAAAAAATAGCGGGCGTCAAAATCCCGGAGCGGCTCTTTCTCCAGCACGATCGCATCGGTCACATATTCCTGCATACCGTTACTACGGCCGCTTTATATAGAACTTGCCTTTCATATAGTTCTCAATCACTTCAAAACTGGGAAAATAGCGCGGGTACGGCAGGTCCTTCAGATCGAACCATTCCCATTTTATGATCTCATCCGGTTCCATCACGCTCGCCTCGCCCGTCCACTCGTGCGTGAGGAGTCCCACGGTCATAAAATGCGCGTGCTCGTTCTTGCAGTTGTGCACGGAGATCACCTGCGGATTCTTGATCGTAATGCCTGTCTCTTCTTTTGTTTCGCGGATCGCACCGTCTTCGATCGTTTCGCCCCATTCAAGCTTCCCTCCCGGCAAGGACCACTCGCCGGCACTCCGGAAAGCCGAGTCCGCCTTGTCGGGATCGGGGTGCCGCATTCCAAGCAAAATCTTCCCGTCCCGCTCCAAGATCACCCCGAATCCCGCGCCTACCCGTTTTTTTTCTTCTGTCATGTTAATCAGTATAACAAAACCTTCAATAACGCATCAACGATCGGCTTCAACTCAAAAAGCTCTTCTTCCTTCGTGTGCTGTATCGCCGGCTTATTGGTCGCTTTGGAAATATATAGGGCCCGCACGGGCATTTGGATATGGGCCGTTCCGAATTCTTTATCTTTCAAAACAACCTCTCTTCTTGATTCGGCGACGTGCATCCGCCCGTCAGGATCAAGAAGTACGAACGCCTCAACCCACGCGGCATCAACGCTTCCTCCGTGTTTTCTCGCGATGCCCTTCCAAAATTCCAAGAGGGTCTTCGCAATCTCTTCCTTTGTTAAATTCTTCTCGTCGGTCTCACCCAGGGCCTTCCTTTTTGGCGCATCCACCAACCCCTCTCCTTGGACCCAGAAGCCGGTGTCATTGGCAAGAATGGGCATGTCCACTTTCCCGAAATACGCCCGCGCTTTTATCTCCGCATTTTCGGCAAGCGTTTTCCCCTTTTCTTCAGTTTCAATATTTTGAAGGTCAAAATCTTTCGGGGTATGAATTTCAACATCCAAACCGGTGCTCGCGATGAGGTTTTTAAATCGCTCGATCTTGCCTTCGTTCCGAGTACCCAAAAATATCTTCCGCTTCATGCTAATGCCCTAATTTGCGAAGCGTTTCTTTGTGATTAAATCCGATGTTGCGAGGGAGAACGCTGAAAAACTTTGCCTCTTTCGTTTCGTCTGTTTCTTTGATTGGAATATTCGTTTTGATCCCATAAACAAGATCGACAACGTGACCGCGCGGATCTCCACCGAGATCATCAAAGGCTCCCCGCAATCGGGCTTTCTTTGGATCAATTTTGATTCCGAGCTCACGTTTCGCGATCCTTTTAATGCATGCCGCAATCGGTTCGCCTTTCAAAATGAAGCTCCCGGGCATATGCCACCGTCCTTTCTCGGGAGAAATCGCCCGCCGGGTCAGCAATACGTGGCCTCTCTTGTTTTCAATGACCAAACTGACCGCAAGGCGCGGAACATGTTTGAACGTTGCGAGAAACACCTTTCTCGGCAAGGGTTTGATCATCGCTCTTAATTGTAACTTAACTCGGTAGTGTGCACAGGCCTGGACAATGTTCGAACGATTTTGACAATGAGAGAACGCTGCGCTAGCCTTTCTTTAGAAATCACGTCTGGAGGATCAGATGCGGCACACGATTAAGAATGTTGAGGATCGTATAATCAGCGCGATCAAAGCAAAGGCAGAGCTTGAAAGTCGCGGCTTCTCCGTTATCGACGGGCTCAAGATGAATCACGTCGTCACGGAGTGGGTTCTCGCCCAAGCCCAGCGGCGCCGCGGCGCGCTGGAGCGGATCGCGAAGGTGCAGAAAGCGGCCCAGGACAACGTTTCCCTCCTCGACGGGCTGTGGGCGCTCTGCGCTCAGCACGGCATCGCCCTTGATATCGAGCAGCAGATCGCTCTCTACCAGAATTTTCTTGACGACTAGCCCAGCGTCAAGAACAGCATCGCGCAGCCCCCCCAGGGCTGCGCTTTCCTATTAATCAAACCGGATTTTGTTACAAAGTGCACAGGCCTGGACGATGTTCGAATAATCCTGACAATTAAGCGGAAATGGCGTTGTTTGACTTGACAGGAGTTATAGATATGCTATAATTGTTCACAGGAGACTTTCCGCCATGGCACGAAAGATTTGCGGGGGCTTAGCAGCCCTTCTGTTCCTTGCGGCATTCTGCGGAATGTTCGCTTTCCCGCCGAGCTGGGATGATGGGTCCCGCGAGGATCCGTTCCAGGCCGGACGGGTACTCTCTGGCACACCACAGGCCATACCGGATCCGGCGACACAGGTGCTGGCCATCACCGCACTCATCCTTTTCACCGTGGCCAATATCCTGCTCTGGCCGCAGGTGAAACCGTTCTGGAGCTTTATTGGCGCGTTCTTCCCGAGCGAGGAGGAGATGGCACGCCTTCCTCACTCTTCGCACCGCCGCCGCTCGCCTGGCGAGTACGAGTAGCCTCGCAGGGAAGCCCTGGCGCCACAACAATCCAGCAACCCCACACGCGTTTAGCAATCTGCAACATTGCCCCGAAATTGTAGGGACCGAAAGGCCCCCATACGATTCCGGGGCTTTTTCGTGATTATAAAATTAAGTGCGCAGGGCAGGATTCGAACCTGCGTAGCCCGAAAGGGCGACAGATTTACAGTCTGTTGCGATTGGCCGCTCCGCCACCTGCGCTTTTTATTGTCCGCCTTCGCTTTCACTCCCCTTATTCTGCCCCGCCATTTCCTTAAAATCAATGGGGGGCTTTTTGCCGTTCTCTCCGGCAGGTTTCACTTTCTCCAAGCGCCTGCTTAAGCCGTTGTCGATCTTCAGAACAAGGACTTTGAGCTTCCGCAAAAACTTGAAGAGAAATCCATTAAGGACCGTATCCACTTTTTCGGGGATCTGCGAATGCGTCCAGCGATCAAGCAAGCCATGCCCCTCCGCGGGCGGTTCCTCGGCGATCCGCGGCAACGCGCGGACCATAAGATAAAGCACCGCCGAAAGCGAAACCATAAGGACGGTAGTGAAAACGAACATTGCCATGGCTTCTATTATACTTCAATTCGCGAAAACTTGTTCACGGAGATGTTCTCCCCCACTTTCGCGATGACGTCGTTTACGATGTCTTTCACCGTGCGGGATTCGTCTTTGATGTAAGGCTGCGCCAAAAGCGCGGTTACGTCCGCGGGATTCGCCGCAGCGATCTGCATGGCGAGCTCGTGCGCCAATTTTTGGAACGGTTCCGAACGGACCACAAAATCCGTCTCCGCGCGGAGATCCAAGAGAACCCCGATGCGCTCGTTGTGCACGTAAGAGTGCACGAGCCCCGCGCCCGTTTCGCGTCCGGCGCGTTTTTCCACCTTGGAAAGCCCTTTTTCGTGGATGATCTTCTTCGCTTCCTCGAAATCGCCCTTCGCCTCAAGAAGCGCCTTCCGGCAATCCATGACGCCGGCGCCCGTCGCCTCGCGCAGCGTTTGCACCGCTTCCGCCGTCACTTCATTTTTGCTTTTCATGTTTTTAATTTACTTATTACTTCTCCTCCGCTTTCGGCCCCTTCTCTGTGCCTTCCTGATCCGCCGCCGGTGCCGCTGGCGCTGCCGCGCGCGTCGCAATCCCTTCGTCGATCGCCTTCTCCACCTTCTCAAAAAACCAATCGATGCCTTTCTTCGCCTTATCGTTCCCCGGAACAAGATAATCAATGTCGTCGGGATCGGCATCCACATTCCCCAGCGCGACGATCGGAATATGCTTATGGCGTGCTTCGCGCAATGCGGTGTGATGCAACGTAGGATTTACCATAATGACGATATCGGGTTCGCGGGAAAAATTTTCAAGGCCGCCCATGAGCTCCGTGAGCCGTTTCATCTCGCGCTCAAGCTCAAGCCGCTCTTTCTTAGTATACTTTTCCAACGCGCCCGATGCGAAATCGCTTCGCAGCTTCTTCAGGTACTCTATGCGCTTCGCAATGATCTTGAAATTCGTGATCGTGCCACCCACCCAGCGGGAAACAACATAGGGAACATTGAACTTTTTTGCGAGCCGCGTAACGGACGCCTCGGCGGCCGGCTCGGTGCCCACAAGAAGCACGAGGGCGTTCTGCCGCACTTTTTCTTTGATAAAGCCGAGCGCCTGCTCCAATGCTTCTCCGGTCTTTTGCAAATTGATGATCTCAATGCCGCCGCGATTCGTGAGAACGAACTGCCGCATCTTCGGATTCGTCTTGCTCTTTTTCCGGCCATAGAAAACTCCCGCGTCGATCATTTCGCGGGAAGCCTCCGTTGGGTACATCAAAGCTTCTTCTGGCATACGAGACGCAGTATAGCAAACTATTTCTTAAGGAGCAAGCTGCATACCCTGCTCCTACGGCGCGAGCGAGAGGAAAAAGATGACGAGGCCGAGCGTGCAAAAGATGGCGGAAACGATCCAAAAGCGCATGGTGACCTGCGATTCGGGCCAGCCCAACGCCTCAAAGTGATGGTGGATAGGCGTGGAACGGAAGATCTTCTTGCCGCCCCGCAATTTTTTTGAAGCTATCTGGATAATGACGGAAAGCGATTCAACGACGAGGATGATCACGAAGAACGGGAGGAGGAGCGTGGTGTTCGTGAGCATCGCAACGATGCCGATCGTGATGCCCAGGGACATTGAGCCGGTATCGCCCATGAAAAATTTCGCCGGATAGATATTGTTCCAAAGGAACGCAAGCAGTGCCCCGACCATGGCGCCGCCGAAGACGGCGAGGTCATAACGATGAAGGACGAAGGCAACGGTCGTCAAGGCGACGAACGCAAAGAGCGATACGCCGCCAAGGAGACCGTCCAAACCGTCCGTTTCGTTCGCCGAGAAGGCGCTTGCGAAAATAATAAAAATGAAAATGGGGATATACCACCAGCCGATCTGAAAACTGCCGAAAAACGGTACGTTGATCACGTCCCAGCCCAAGCGGAAGTAGAACCACCAGGCGCCGATAAAGGCGATCGCAAGATAAAGGATGGATTTTTGCCGGACTTTCAGTCCCCCGCCGGGGGCGCCGCCGACCTTCAAAGCCCCCAGCCAATCATCCAGAAGGCCGAGGAGCGCCGCTCCCAAAAGCGCCGCGAGCGGAAGATAGGTCTCCGCGCGATTGATGAAGTTGAGGTAGTGCCACACCCGACCGTCAAAGATCCTGTTCAAGATGCCGAAAATGGCAGCGAGCCCGATGACCGTGGACCAGATAATGACGCCGCCGCCGGTCGGGGTTCCCACTTTCTTTTTGTGCAGTTCATAAAATACCGGCGCGGCGGATTCTTCGCGAAGCTGCTTATCAAAGTGTTTCTTTTTTAAAAATCGGTACCAAAGCGGTGTGACAAAGAGCGCCACAAAGAACGCTATCGTCGTAAGCACCATCACCCGTATCGTTTGCGCGAGAAGGTCCATGTTGGTTTATTTGAAATTTGCCATAAGCCAATCATGCAGCTTTTGCGTGTCGCCGAAGCGGTCGTCGCTGCCCAAAACCACTATGAAAAACGTTTTGCTTCCGTTGCGGAACACGGAGAGAAGGTTGCCGCCAGCCTGGTCGGTACGGCCGGTCTTACCGCCCACGAAGTCCGGTTCGCCCGCGAAACTGTTGATGCTTTTTATTACGATCTTCTTCCCCGAATTCTCCTCGGTGATGGAAACTTGCGGCGTCCGGCTTATTTGGAATATTTGCGGATAATCGGCATAAATTTTTTGCGCGAGCTTCAAAAAATCGTTCGCCGTGGATTGGTCGCCGGCGGAAATGCCGGAAGGATCGTCGAAATGAGCATCTTCCATCCCCCATGCCGCAGCACGCGCGTTCATTTCCGCAAGAAATGCATCCCTTCCGTAAAATGCGGCAACCGCCTCCGCAGCGACGTTCGAAGAGGGCAGAAGCATGAAGCGCAAAAGATCGGAAACGGTGTAGGTCCCTCCCACGACGAGTGTCTGCTCCTGCGGATCGGCGGCGAACATATTTTCGGTAATGGTGATCCTTGTGCTCGGATCAAGCTTGTCTTCAATAATGGTGGCCGACATCAGTTTTGTGAGCGAGGCGGTCGGCCAACGCCGATCGGTATTCACTGCATCATACGCAGTTCCCGTTTTAAGGTCCGCGGCAAGAACTGCGGCATCCTGAAGCGCAGGCGGCGGAGCGATTCGCGTGGAGAGCGGCGCGGGAACATTCGCATCAGCACTGCTCGCGTCCCCTGCACCGCCTTGCGCAGAGACCACAACTTGCGGCAGGACGAACAGCGGCACTTCTCCGCTTTGTGCGCTAGGCTTTGCGCTATTCATTTCAGCAAGCGTTGTGGGAGCAGCCGCCGGATAGGCCATGCGGGAAAACAAAACCGCGCCGATCATCACTATCAAGAACGCAAATTTCGGAAAATAATTGTTCATTGGGTTGTTTCTTGCCCTGCGGAAGGCGCTCCGTCCGCCGTCCCGGGCATCGCCCCCGCAGACGGCGCGGCAGACGCCTCCGGCACGTTCTGTGCCTCAAACACTTTCAGGAGCTCCTGGAATTTTTCGTATTCGGGCATGTCTTCTTTCGTAGCGAGCCCCAAATGCTTCATCAATTCAAACGTCGGCCGATAGAGGAACCCAGAGGGATGCTCCGGATCGGGAAGCCGTTCAACAAGGCCGCGGATCATCAAGCTCCGCAAAATGACGATAGAATTCACGCCGCGGAGATATTCAAGCTTCGCGCGCGAGATGGGACCGAGGTACGCGACGATCGCGAGCGCCTCAAGCGAGGCCGGCGAGAGATCCTCCGTAAGCTCGTCTTTCACGAAGTCCTCCACGATCTTATTGAATTCCGGCTTCGTCGCGAGCTGGACTTTTTCCTTGTCGGAGATGAGCTGCAGGCCGCGTCCCGCTTCCTCCAGATGCTTTTTGAACCCGGCGGCAAGCACTTCCGCTTCCCCTTTTTTCAACCCCAAAACCGACTCTATTTTTTTGTATGACAATGGCTCCCCGTGGATGAAGAGGAGTGCCTCAAAGGATGCCAGTTTTTTATCAGACGGAGCTTCGCTCATTTTTCTTGACCATTATATCAGAAAAATTCTCCATTTGCTCCAAGAGGATAAGCTGCTCGCGGGCAAGATGGAGGATCGCAAGGAAAACAACGATGGCCTCTGAGCGCGACTTCTCGCTGGAGAGGCGCCTGAATTGCAGATTGCCTTCGTCCCGGAGGCGGTTCAAAACCTCCGAAATCTTCTCCTCAAGCGAAATGATTTTTTCCTTGATCGTCTCGGTCTCGAACGCATAGGCGGTCACGGTTTCAAAGATTTTCTCCAATGCGCTCCGAAGGCCCGCAATATCTATATTTTTTCCAGGGTAGAATACTGCCTGCCCTGCCGCGAACCCCCCGCCGCGCCCCAAAAAGTACGGCCGGCTGTACGAGCGATGATTTTCCCGCCAGAGCGCGCGGAGATGCTTTATCGCCGGTTTCAGGGCCTGGTACCGCGCGAGGCGTTCTTCAAGGTCCTTGATGTCCGCTTCCTCTTCGCCTGTGAGCGCAAGGCCGGGCAAAAGATGCTTTGACTTCAAGAAAATAAGGCGGCTTGCGATGGCGATGAAATCCGCGAGAATGCGCATGTCCACGCGGAACCTTTCCTCCCCTCCCCCGCCCGTGCGGAATTTTTCTAAATATTTCAAAAAGCCGTCGGTGACCTTCGCCAAGCTCACCTCGTTCACGCCGAGTTTCTCCGCCTCGATCAACTCAAGCAATTTTTCAAGCGGCCCGCTGAATTGTTCGGTCTTGATCTCGTAGGGCATGTTTATTTAGGGTCCAGCGCTCCCGTGGTATAGGTATTTGCCGCATCCCATAAGAGCCAGCCACCGTAATATTGGCTTGAACTCGTAGTATTTAAAACATCGTAGACCGCCTGTTTTTCCTTGCGCACCATCGCGGCCGTGTAGGGCACGCCGTTCAGATCAAAATCCTGGAGCCACGGGCGGAGCTTGCTATTGGGAATGTAGCCGAGATTGAATGGAGAATACTTCACGGCAGGGACGGTACCCGAGGCGTTCGCGGTGCCGCTCGCCACAGGCGCCGTAGAATTGCTGTTCCCCATAGCAACGAGCTTCGCCACTGCATGCGTGAGCGAATAATCGATTACTTCATAAGGATAGCTCGCAGGATTTTTATAACCCAGGAAGCCCGTAGCATAGTGCGATGGATACACCATTGGCGAAACGTAATCAAAATATTCATATGCGCTTTGAATGACCTGCCCGATGCCCAGGTCGTCGTTATTTATAGTGGCAAGACCAAAGAGATCGGCAGAGAGCTTCTGGGTGGGGAATTGTTCCCGCAGGAATTTGAAATAGCTTGCGATCACCGTCGCCATCGGCGTTTTCCCGTCCCAGTATGGATACGAGATGTTGCCGAGCGAGCCGTCGGAAGCGAAGCGGGTATAGTCATATTGTATTTCATCAAAGCCGCGCGCAAAAGCGTCTTTTGTAATCGCAGCGAGATAATCCCGCACTGGCTGCGCGGCGGGATCCATCCACGCAAGCCCCTTGTTGTCGGTCCACACCGCGCCTGTTTTCTTATTCTGCAACGCCCACTCAGGATGCGCTTTCGCGAGGATCGGATCCTGGAAGCACGTGATGCGGCCGATCACATAGATGCCGTTGTCGTGCAGCTCCTTGATGAGCGCGTTCGGGCGCGCGATGCGCAACTCGCCCTCCGCACCGGACGCCCTCGCCTCCGGCACATCCATCACATACGACACGTAGCCGGAATAATCCTTGATATCCACGACGACGGAATTCAATTCGGTGCTTTTTATCAAATTGATGGTAGATGCCACTTTTGATGCAGATCCCGCAGACCAACCAGTAAGATAGATCCCTTTTACGATCGCGGGCGGGTTCGCGAGCTGCGGCTGGGGCGGCAAGTCGTTCGTGCTATGTATCGAAATGCTGGTGGACGTTGGCAATGGTGCCTCTGGTACCGCAGGGAGCGTGGACGAAGCAGTATTCGTCGCGGCTTCTGTCATGGTACCCGTGCTGGCGCTCGCGCCGCCGGCCGGAACGATCACAACGTTATTTTCGCGCGAAAACAAAAAAGTCCCGGCGGCCAAGACGAGAACAACCACTATGACGCCGAAGACGAACTTCATATATTTCCATCATACGGGAAAAAATTGCCGAAATCAACGATATTGCCTATAATTTTCGTAATGGCGCAAGCGCTTTACCGGAAGTATCGGCCCAAAAAGCTGGAGGAGGTTCTGGGGCAGGAAACGAATGTTCTGATATTGAAAAATGCCGCAAAATCCGGGCGGCTGGGGCAGGCCTATATATTCCACGGCCCCCGCGGGACGGGGAAAACAACGACGGCCCGGCTCCTGGCAAAGCTCCTCAACTGCGAAAAGCGGCGCAGCGACCCCGAGTTCGCAAAACTCGGCGAGCCCTGCAACGAATGCCGCGAGTGCCGCGAGATAGATGCGCAGAACTCTTTTGACGTGATCGAGATAGACGCCGCTTCCAACCGTGGCATTGACGAGATCCGCAATCTGAAAGAAAGCATAAAAACTTCCCCTGCCGCCGCCGCGCACAAGGTGTATATCATTGATGAAGCGCACATGCTGACCGGCGCCGCGTTCAACGCCCTTTTAAAGACACTCGAAGAACCGCCGCGCCACGCAGTGATCGTGCTCGCGACGACGGAATACGAAAAACTGCCCGCGACGATCACCTCGCGCGCACAACGATTCACCTTCAAAAAACTGTCAAAGACGGTCATCATGGGAAAGCTCGCCACGATCGCGAAAGCGGAGAAAATAAAAATAGAAGAGCCGGCGCTGGAACTCATTGCCGCCGCCGCCGAGGGCAGCTTCCGCGACGCCGAATCGCTCCTGGACCAGATGTCCTCGCTTGCGGCGCACATTGACCTTGCAATCGCGGAGCGCCTGACCGGCCGCACGGGGTTCAAAAAGATCCACGAACTCAGCGCCCTCCTTCTCGCAAAGGACCTGAAGAACGCCTTGGAATACCTTTCCCTTTTGAACGACGAAGGATATAACCTCGTTCAATTCGTGAAAGACCTTATTCACTATCTCCGCAAAGTGCTCTCGCTCAAGGTGAATCCGTCGCTCGAAAAGACGTTCGAAAAAGAACTTACGCGCGACGAGATCGCTGCCGCAAAAAAACTGGCCGCCGCAGCCGACGTCGCGTTCCTCGTAAAGCTCATCAAATCGTTCATCCGCGCTTACACCGAAATGCGCTACTCGCCCTTTGCCGTAGTGCCGTTTGAAATCGCGCTTGTGGAAAATCTTTCATAAAACACGATGAGCAGGCGGTTCATGGCTTTTCTTCTCGGATGCTTTATCCTCATCGGCGGCGCATTTTTTGCCATGCTCCGCTGGGGCAGCCAAGTACCGCTCTTCAACGACTTTTTTTCAGAGAACGGCGTGCCGGCCGCAGCGCCGTCCCCCATAGTTCCCAAAGTGCCAAGCGTAACGCTCACAATACAAAAATCGGCGGGCGGGAATACGCTCACTGTGCAATGGGAAAATCTTCCCGAAAATACCGCCGCGCTGGATATTTTCCGCAGCACAAAAGGAAAAAATAACTGGTCGCTTTGGAAAACGATCCCTCTCGCGGCCGGCGAGTTCGGCAGTGGAAGCATTGGGTTCAATATAGGAAATGCCACGTTCAACAATTATTCTTTTTATATAGAGGCGGTGAATAACGGCTCGGGGAACGGCAACGGAAATCCCACAAACGGGCTCGGCGAGACCATTCTCTGGATCTCATCTTCCACGACCCCCGTCGTCACTACTTCGACTCCTTCTGCGCCTCCTGCGTCGAACCCGCCGGGTGAAACCCCGCCATCCACGCCGTCTTCTTCCCCGCCAAATCCGGGAAATAGCCCCCCTCCCGAGACGGGAACGCCGCCCACTACCACCCCGACCTCAACTCCCCCTCCGGCGCCGCAGGGCATCCCCTATTACACGCCACAAGTGCAGATCTCGGGTTACGGCTCTTCGCAAGCGGGAAGTTTTTGGGTCCAACACATCGATCAAAAAATAGAAATAGGATGGCAGAATTTGCCGTCGCAAACGACGGGTGTTCTCGTCCTCCGGTCGCAAAACCAGAGCGATTCTTGGTCTACCGTCCTCGCAGAGGAAAACCCAAGTGAGTCGTATTCCATCCAGATCGTCGATAATACCCTCGGACAAACATATTATTACGAATTGAACGCGCTTGCGGGCAGCACAACGCTCGCCACATACGGGCCAGTGACCCTTCCGCCATTTATCCCGAAACAGTAACAGTGCTCGTCACCCTCGTGGAGGTTTCCGTGTACGGCGCAAACAGGGTAACGGTGCCGGAAGCATTGATCATGATGGTGTAAGCAGTATCGTAATCGGTGACGGAATTATAGCGCGAACTTGATGCCGAAGGATCAAATGGCATAGTAAAAAGAATGCCGCCCGGTGCAAGGAGGCACGGCGCAATATTGTAGTTCCCCACCCCTGCGACACTGGTCATCCGCTTTGTCGATGTTGGCATGGGCCCGGAGGAGCACTGGAATTGCCCGCGATTGTCGGCCATGTTCTGCCTCACCGCATTGAGGATTGTCTGAAGGTGAGATTTCCGCTCGCTGTTCCGCGACGAGGCAAGCTGCCCCGCCGGATTCGCCACGACAAAATAGACGCCGGTCAAAATCGCCATCAGCGCGATCACGATCACAATTTCAATGATGGTCATCCCTTTCCGCATCGTCCTTTTATTGTAGCTCCTGCCAGGAAATGAGCGAATACTGGTCGGTGGTCAAAGGGAAGCTCGGCGGCGGCGCATACAATAAATTTACATCGTAATTATAGGTGCGGCTATCGTAGCCGCTTGAGCCGTAATAGAACGCCGAGCGGAGATTGGTTCCCATAATGCCGAGCGTCGTCAATTGGTTGCGGGTATACGAAGAACCGCATGCGGAACCGTAATAATACCGTCCGATCCACCCGTTCTGCGCGATGAGCGCCGCATCGATCGTCAGATTGTTGTCGCTTGCATATCCCACATTGATATTGTTCTGCGCGATGAGCGCGATCGTATCGGAGCCGTTCTGGCTCGCGTAGGTCAAGCTGTTGTTCACGATGATGCTGGATCGCGTCGTGGGATTGTCGGGGAAACGCCCCGAAGCGATCGTCACGCGCGCGCCGTTCACGTGGCCCTTCACCCAAACGTTATCCTCAAAGAACATGTTGCCATTCTGCGGGATCGTACCCGTCGCATATGCCGTAGATGACTCGGTTTGGATGGTCCAGAGTCCCCATCCGGGTTGATTTTGGGTATTTGTGCAGTTGGCAGGAGGCGCCATAAGGGCGGTTACCTTATAGACCGTAAAGGAGGTTGTGGCGAGCACAAGGTCATAGCCAAAAACAGAGCTGGACGCGAAGTACGTGCCGCTTGCCTGCGCCCTGTTCTTGATCGTCGCAAGATCCTGGGTGATGCCGGCGAAATCGATGGCGGGCACCCCCGTTGTCCTTCCCGCCATAAAGACATCCGGACGGGAATTCACGGGCGTCGGAGGATGCGGATCGTCCGCGCCTGCGTGCGTGAAGACCGCCCACTCGGTGCTGCTCGTATCCGGGTCGGTCGTCGTCGCAAGCGCACTTGCGACCAGATTGTGCGCGACGCCGTCAAAATGGATGCCGGCATTTGAATTAATGGCGCCGTAGACCTGCGCGGCCGTCCCGAATGCCACAAAATCGTTCAATACCCACGCATATTTCGCGAAAGACGGGATGCCCATGCGCACCTGAATGATTTTTTTCACGCTTGCATCCGCAAGCACGCTGCCGGTGCTCGTGATCATAACGATCGTGGAACCCGGCGGCGGCGGCGTGATATCCAAAGAGAACTGGCCAATCTCCACGCCATCCTTGTCATAATAGGCATGGACGTAGGGCCCTGCATGGCCCGTGCCGTCGGTAAAATCCTGCGAGGCGTGCGCGAGATGCCACCGATAATACTCAACGCCCGCCTCGGCGATCGTGAACGCCTGCAGTTTGTTCTGGTTTCGGACGGAAACCTGAAGGAGCGATGCCGCGAGCGAGACAAAACCCGCGATCATGGCAACCACCACGGCCGAAAGGAAAAGAAGTTCAACGGCAATCTGTCCCTTTTTCACAAAATGCTTCATGTCAGTTGCTTCGCAAATTTCTTATGTCCACCAGGATCGAAAAATGTTGCGGTCCGGGCGATTGTCTCGGCTGCACGTCGGAAGAGAACGAAACGCCGACGAGCCGGATCGTGGCGATGTTCGCGGTGGAGGTCATCGCCGGTTGCGTGCCGGTATAGGAGGCATCGTAGTAGTTGAAGAGGGACGTGGAAGTAGGAATGATGACGTTGTCTATGAGGTCCGTTAAGACCTCGGTTGCGGTCGGGTAGGCCGGAGGCGTGCCGGTCGGCTGGATCACGCCGCGATAGATGCTTGATGATGCAAAAAAGTAGCGCACGCGCTCGATGGCGCCGTCGGCGTCCGAGTCGCTGTAAAAGGCGAACGAGCTCGTCCCCGCCGCGTCAATGGGATATGCGCCGTTCGCCGAGGGGCCTGCCGAACGAATATCGCCCGTTACGATCTGCAATGTCTGATTGATGTCGGATTTTGATTGAAGTTCCTGGCTTACGAGATTGTTCAGCACGTTTACGTTGCCGCTCAAACTGCTCACCACAAGAACAAGCGATGTGGCGATCGCAATGACGATCAATATTTCAACGAGCGAGAATCCGTTCCTCATAAGTGTGTAAGGGGAATTTGGACCGCCTGGGCGCCCGGACCGACCGACACGGCCGTCGTTGCTTCCACATAGTTCTCCGCGGTCGCATCAACCAGATAAGTTCCCTGGGGAAGGTTCGTGAAAAGCGCCTGTGCCGGCGGGACGCAGTTGGCCGAAAATTCAACGGTTACATCATTAATTTCCGGCGCGACATTCTCATCGGCCGTGTTCAGGAAAACCTTATAGCGGAAGTAGCGGTTGCCGGCGAGGGAGGCGGGCAGGGATGCGGGAGCGCTTGTGAACGTGGTACCCGAGGTGCCATCGGGACCGATAAAGTTCCACGTGGCATTGTCGTTGTTCGCCGCAATTTGGAATCCAATGGTTGTGCCGGGCGGCTGCGACACGGGGTCCCATGAAACCGAATAGAACGTTGAGCTCGAACCGCCCAGGTCAAAGGTGTTTGAAATAAGCCAGTCGTTCGTACCGGTGTTGTAGGTTCCTGAAGCGTTCACGAGCAGCGTGATCCTTTCGGGAGGACCCGTGTTGAGCCCGCCGCTCTGCGCCGCATATTGTCCTGCGGACCAATCGTCTTGCGTCACAAACGCATGGCCCGCAGTAAGCGTTTGCGAAAATCCGGTCTTTGTAAGAGTGATGGATGCGTTATTGACCGCAGTTACAAGAAGAGATGGATCCGCCGCCAGCTGCATCACGAACCGAAAACCGGCCGTTGAGCTCGGATCGATAATGAATGGGCCCAAAGGAATCGTCCCTACGATGTCCCTCGCCACATCATTCGGAAGAAGCGCGTAGGTGCCCCATTCAATTGCGGGAAACGCGAAAGATCCTGTCGCGCTGGTAAACGATGTCGTAGAGAATTTGAGCACGTCCGGGTTCGTACCGACGAGCTTCGTACCTTGGACGGAGAACGATTCGCCGCCAATCGGCACGCAACGGTTATTGGAGGCCGACACCGTAAACGAACTTAACGCGTCGATCGAAAAGGTGATGGCGGTGACCGTCTGCGCGGCCACCGTCGCGTGGGGCTTTACGGGGTTTGGGTTCGCGGGCGCGCCGTAGGGATAGGTCTTGTCGGTGGAGTAGCCGGGTTTGGTCACGGTGATCTGATATCCCTGCGTGCTCGTAGGAACTCCCACGAGCTGCAATACGCCGCTCGCGTTCGTCGTATCAATAAGGTTAATGGAGGGCGCGACAAGTGTATTCGTTACCTGGACCGTGGCGTCCGCGACCGGATTGCCATTCGCATCAAGCGCGTAAACGAAAAGCGAACCGTTTTGCGTCGCGCTTTCCAAATTTTTCGGCGCAACAGTCGTCGTAACGCTCACCGAAGTAAAATTGTTGCAGAGCGGGCAGGTCGCCTCTATTTCTACCAGTTTGTAGTCCGCCGGCGCGGTATCCACCGGCACTGTACCGGTCACCGAACCGTCAAAAGGATCGTCGATGTTCCGCATGGTGGTTGTAAGCGTGAACGAATAGGAACCCTCAGAAACCGTCTGGGATTGCGGGATGATGCCCGGCGGGATGCCGTTTACGGTGCCCACGCTCGCGTACGGCAAATTGCGTATCGTTTCGATCTCGGCCTGGACCGCGCTTGCGGCCGCGGTCCGTACGCCGATATTCGTGATCGCGGTAACAAGGGAAAAATAGACGAGATAAATGCCGCCGAAGAGCACCGCGACGATCGCCATGCTGATCAAAAGATCTATTAAGCTCGTCCCGCGGTGCTTCATTTGATGCCCTGCCCAATCGAATAGATCGGCGTGATGATCGAGAGCGCGACAAATCCGACGAGCAAGCCCATGAAAAGGAGCATCAAGGGCTCGATAAGCGAAGTGAGCGAGTGAAGCTTGGTGTCCACTTCCTCGTCGTAATAACCGGCAAGATACTCCAGATTTTCTTCAAGGTTTCCCGTGCTTTCTCCGATCCGCACCATTCCCGAAACAAGCGGCGGAAAAAAACGCCTTTTCGTTGCAAGGTAAACGCCGAGCTGCCCGCCTTTCTTGATCTCGTCCGCCGCGTTCCCAATGATGCGTACGTAAACAAGATTGCTAAAAGTATTTTTCGTAATAGTGAGCGCTTCCACGATCTTCGTGCCGCTTTTCAGAAGTAGTGCAAGGACCCGCGTGAAATTCACCATATTTACGTTCACGGTAAGGTCTTCGACGACGGGGATAAAGATCAAAAGCTCGTTGAAGAAATAGCGCACGGGCGTTACTTTCTTAAGGATGATCTGCGTGATGATGATGAATACGATCAATCCGCCGAGCGTGTAAAGGCCGTAACTGCGCAGAAAGTTCAGTGTTGTCAAAAGGGCCTGCGTCGTCGCAGGAAGCTGCACGTTCATGCTGGCGAAGACCGGGACCAGTTTCGGAAAAACGTAGAAGGTAAGGAATCCCGCAACCCCGATCGTCATCGTAAGGATGACAAGCGGATACACCATCGCCGACCGCACTTTTGTCTGCAGCGCCTTCTCGCGGCCCATCTCGTCCGCAAGATACAGCAAATTCTTTGAAAGTGTTCCGGAGGCCTCCCCCACCCGCACGATGTTAATAAAAAAAGATCCGAAAAGATGCTCGTATTTCTGAAGCCCGTCGGCAAGGGACTTTCCGTCGTTGACGTCCTGGATCAAACTCTCAAGGACGCGCTTCAAGAACCGCGACTCAGTCTGTTCTTCAATGATCTTCAATCCTTCAAATACCGGCAGCCCGGCTTTGACGACAAGCGAAAGGTGCCGCGCAAAATTGATCCGGTCCTGGACGGAGATCCGATCAAAAAGCTTGGAAAAAATTCCCGGCGGTTTGTTGCTACTCATTGACGACGCGGAGTATCTCTTCGATACTCGTCTGCCCTTCCGAGGCCTTGATGAGCGCCTGGCGGATCATCGTCGTCATCCCCCCGCGGATCGCCGCTTCTTTGATCGCCTGGGCGCTCGCCCGGTTCGTGATGAGTTCGCGAATATCATCTTTCACTTCAATGATCTCGCGCACCGCAACCCGGCTTTCGTAACCGCTCTGGTGGCAGATATCGCATCCCTTTGCGGCGTGGAAGTGCATCTTTTCGTCAACTTCGGGGATGATTTCCTTCAGGCCTTTGAATTCGTCCGCGGTCAATTTCCGCTCGATCTTGCAGTGTTCGCACAGCTTCCGTATCAGCCGCTGCCCGATCACAAGATTCACCGTTGAGGCGACGAGAAACGGCGGCACTCCCATATCAAGGAGCCGCGGGAAGGTGGTGGCGGCGTCATTCGTGTGGAGCGTGGAAAGCATGAGGTGCCCGGTGAGTGCCGCGTTCACTGCAATCGCTGCGGTTTCTTCGTCGCGGATCTCGCCGACCATGATGATATTCGGGTCCTGCCGCAAAATGGACCGCAGTCCGCTCGCAAAGGTAAGTCCCGTGTCCATGTTTGTTTGGATCTGCGTCGTGCCGTCCAGCGCATATTCGATCGGATCCTCAATCGTGATAATGGAAACGCCCGGTTCGTTCAGTTGCCGCAAAATCGTATAAAGGGTGGTCGTTTTCCCTGACCCGGTCGGCCCATTCGCTAAGATCATGCCGTACGGTTTCCCGATCGCATTCTGCAATTTTTTAAGGTCGGCGGGCGCAAATCCGAGCGTCTCCACCGTAAACTGCTGCGTTTCCGCAAGGATCCGGAGGATCGCGTTCTCGCCATGATAAGTGGGGATGATGGAAACCCGGACGTTTAGATCGCCGAAGTCCTTCGTCCCCACCTTGAACCTCCCGTCCTGCGGCGTCAGGTGCTCATCCGTACGCAGACCCGTGAGAACTTTAATGCGGCTGATCATTTCAGTGTGGACCGTCTTATTGATGCCGATCTTTTCAAAAACGTCGTGCAAAACCCCGTCAATGCGAAAACGAATGCGGACTATTTTTTCCTCGGGTTGGATGTGCACGTCCGACGCCCGCAACAAATACGCATATTCCACAAAAAGGTCCACGAGCTGCACGACGGAGATCTTTTCCGCTGGCTGCGCCAAAACCTTTTCAATCTCCGCTTTCAAAAATGATTTGTCGGCCATATGCGTTTATTATACCACTATCAGGATTGATAAAATCCGCAGAATCCCTATAATAGTAACTGCTACGCTAAATTGCCGGGTCATCTAATGGTAGGATCCATGACTCTGAATCATGTCATCTTGGTTCGAATCCAAGCCCGGCAGCATCGCCTCTTCTGTGAACTAACCCGTGTTGCATTTCAAGCTTGAACTCGCGAAGCGATATTTGACGAAATTGCAAAAATTATGGTAGAAATAAAATGGAACATTGAATCATGAATAGATTCTGGGGAGAGAACTGCTTATGAAAAAACGTAATCAGTTTGCTCCCCGGAAATCCCCGAGTATTTTACGCAGTAGGATGGGACGTTGAGATGGGAGCTGAGGGTGGAAAGTATGCGTGGCATTTGCTTGGTGATTCTCTCGTTTTTGCTGCCAGCAGGCGTTTATGCTGGCGCTATCAACGTCGATCTTGGGACAGCGGACTCTTTTGCTGTTCTCGGCGGATCAACAGTGACCAATACCGGCGCGACCAGCATCAATGGAAATCTGGGGGTATGGCTGGGTACCGCAATCACAGGATTTCCTCCTGGGATTGTGAGCGGAGGAACGATACACTCCGCGGATAACGTCGCGAGGCAGGCCCAGAGCGATCTGACCTCGGCATACAATTTTGCCGCAGGTGAAGAGTGCTCGAGCGCCTTGACCGGTCAAGACCTTGGTTGACTGGAACGCTCACGCTCGACGCCGAGGGTGATCCGAATGCGGTCTTCCTTTTCCGGATGGGGAGCACGCTCACGACCGCAAGTGGCGCGTCTGTTCTTTTTGCCGACGGTGGCACGGGCGGTAACCTCTTTTGGCTGGTGGGTAGTTCGGCAACTCTCGGGACCCACACCAATTTCGCAGGAAATATCCTGGCGCTCACGAGTATCACGTTGAACACCGGCGCGAACATTCCGTGCGGTAGAGCCCTGGCGCGCAACGGCGCCGTGACGATGGATACGAATGTCGTGTCGGGTTGCGAAGCAACGACCGGCGGCGGTACTATTCCCGAGCCAAACACCGCACTCCTCGTCATTGGGCTCCTCGGCCTTGCGTACAGGTTGCACAGCCGGAAGCAGATGGCGTAAGTATTCGAATCCCTACCCTGACGATGCCGGGTAGGCGCGAGGGGCAGGAACGCAGTATGCGTAGCACCACCCCAAACACCTGAGTTTACGATCTAGCAAATCGCAATTTCAGGTGTTTTTAGTTTCAAAATCGTTCGAACATCGCTCAAGCCAGCCAGCCAACAATAGTTTGGCACACGCTTTTCACGAAGAAAAAGTTAAAGTTGATTTAACGCACGTTCTGTGGTATGATTTAATCAGAGGGGGAAGACATGATACAACCGCGACCCCAGTACTTAAGTGGCCCGCAGATCAGTCCTGCTGGAAAACTTGCCCTCGGCGGGTTGCTCGCAATCGCGCTCACGATCCTAGGGGCAATCCTCCGCGGCTGAGAGAACGAGCCATCGACGGAACATCGGCATTGGGCTTTCCATCAGCCCGAGACCGCCCGGCGCGCGCGGTCTCTAAGGCAAATCGGGGCGAGGCGGATTTCCGTTTCGCCCCGTTCCCTTTTTTATTTCTCAATCAGACCTAAACTTGAAACAAACAGCCTTTTGTTCTATAACATCTTTAGAGTCATTCGCAAACAGAAAGGCGGTACAAACTTGCTCCTACAAAACGAGAAGACCATGCTTGTTGTCTCCCCGGTGGGAGGCAATGTCGAGCGATGGCAGCACGGCAACACGGAGGTCTTCTTTCCGCGAGGAAACGCTCTCGCCGGGAATAAGCTCAGAATCAGCGGCGGGATGCACCAATGCCTGCCGAACCTCGGGGTCCTGCCTGATACGGTCGCGAGCTACGGGCTCCCCCAACACGGACCTTTGCGCAACACGCTCTGCTCCGGCATCCTGCTCAAAGATCCCAATCCGAACCGGCAAACCCACGGTGGTGCCTCGATGAGATTCGAGATTCCCGGGAGCAGGAATGCGTTCCCATGGAATCTCTACGGCTCAATCGAGATCGCAGCGTTGCCGAACGGCTTCCGCTACGAAACCGACCTGGTGTGCACGTCGTTCATCCCGGGAAAACGCATGCCGGTGTGCTGCGCATTGCACTCGTTCTTCAATACCCCGAATGGCGGGTGCGTGGAGTTCCCTGATGGACGTCGCGAATTTCATCCGATGTCGGCGGAGGTTCTCACAACGGGACCCGTCATCGGCATCCGTCTGAACGGCATAGGGAAAGTCGTCATGAAGTTGGAGCATGGCTACAGGCAAGCCGTGGCCTGGTCCGACAGCCCGGAGTACTTCTGCGTCGAGCCGACGATGGGCGACGGCCTCCTCTTCGGGACGCCGAACGGCACGTACCTTTCGCATCAGGAACACCTCCGGCTGTCCTGCTCGTTCGAATTCCAGCCGGAATAAATCACCCCGCGTGAGCAACAACCAATATTCAAATCCCTACCCTGACGATGCCGGGTAGGCGCAAGGGGCAGGAACGCAGTATGCGTAGCACCACCCCAAACACCTGAGTTTACGATTCAGCAAATCGCAACTTCAGGTGTTTACAGTAAGTTTTGTGCTATCCTATCTTCAGTAGTTCTGAAAGGAGGCGCAGCCATGGCACTGATTGCTGGCCCGCCGACAATCAATACAGAGGAACTCATGCGAGTTCTGGAACTTGCGGGACTGATCCTCGAATGTTTCCCCGGATACGAGGGTCATCAACACGGTGGCGTTCTCTGTGTCGCCGACAACTCAACCGGGCTTCCCCTGCTCACCTGCGTGTTCGGATGCATCACCATCGAAGAGCACGAAGCGTGCATGGGATTCGCCCTCGAAAAGGCTAGGCGGCTCGCGGAGAATCCCCTTCACTTCACCTCGTTCGAGAACCGCGATATGGACGCCGTGCCGAAGCGCTACGGCAGCGCAATTCGAGGGAGGAAATTCATCTTGTCCTTCTCCTCTGGCTCCAAGGAAGAACAGGATGAAGTAGCGATGCTTCTCCTCGAATTGATGCTCATTGGTGGGATTGACGAAGCGCCGCGATGGCTCGCCGAGCGGACCACCGCCAACCCGTACTTCGCCGAGCTTCAGTGCGGAGTCGCTTTCTGAAGACATCCGCGCACAAGACCGAATCGATTAGCGGCACCATCCCACGGGACGTGCCGCTTTCGCTTTTAACGGGGAGACCAGGCAGAGAATTTGCAGCTTCAGGTCTTTGCCACATTATTCCTTGGAGTACGCAGCTTCCTCTTCCTGCAGGGCAGTCGCTTGTATTGAAGGGTCAATCAATGCGCCCGCTTGCGCAACCGTCCGTGCTAACTGGGAGGTGAAGGCGCTCCCTCCTCCATCACTCACAACCAGGAATCGCATCGTGCTCAAGGGAATGATGGTTGTGTCAAAGCGGCGCCCGCTCGGCAACATGATCAAGCCGGAAATGGTGGTCTTGGAAACATTTGCTGTTGTCGTCGCGCTCGAGCCTTCGCCATTTGTGCCTTGTGGAAAAGCTACCATCCATTGCCCCGAAGCACTATCGTAGAAATATTCTGTCTGGTTGATCGGGCTTGCGTGATTTGCCGGTTCATCGGTTATGGAGCCTGTCGGGGAATTCACCACAACGACCGACGTGCCTCCGACGGGGCCGACCTGCAAAGTTTCCACAGCAACGCCTCCCGGAAAATTCACGTCGTTATCTGTGGTTGTCGCCGTTACCCGCAATGCACTTGGGTACCAAAACGAGAAACCGTATATCGGGTCGGTATATTGGCTCATGCCATATGTTTCGCTTGGAACTGGGGAGGTTTGGGTTGGCGCTTTTTGCGCGAACAACATATATCCCGCGATTCCAGCGATAACCACCACGATCATCAAAACAACCCGCTTATAGTTCATTAATCTTACTTAACTCCGTGTTCTTTGAAAAAAACCGTATATTGCTTGTCCATGAGTAGAATATGGTCTGAAAGCCAATATATTGCGAAAGTAGCGACTTCGTCGGCAAGCGTTTTAATGTCCGCGTTCGGGCTTTGTATCATCTGAAGATAATCCTCAACTTTCTTTCTGTACAATTTGTGTGCTTCAACATGAAGGGGTGCGCTTAAATAATGAAGGTTGTCGAAATAATCTTCCTCTGTTTTAAGGTGGACAAAAGCATGATTCGCCAATTTCACTATCAGCGCGGAAAGCTCATCTTTATTGAAATCTCCGCGCCCGAGCAAATCAACAATGTCGTCGGCGATTTCAAAGAAATGTTTGTGTTGCTCGTCAAGCGAGGAAATGCCCACGCTATATTTGTCCTCCCATATGAATTTATTCATAGGCTTAATTATAACATATCGTGGCCCTGCAACTAATCATTTTCGGATCATTTTGGTTTTATTTTTTGAAATAAGAATCTCGCGGGGCTTGGGGCGTAGATTATAATCGGAACTCATAGTGTAGCCGTATGCGCCCGCGTTTTTAACGACAAGAATATCTCCCAATTCCGGAGCCGGGAGTATGCGATCCCGCGCAAATATGTCCCCTGACTCGCATAAATTTCCGGCGACCGTGACTTTTTCGCGTTTGTTTTTGGGATGCGTCACGTTCACGATCTCATGGTACGATCCGTACATTGCCGGACGAATAAGATGGTTAAAACCGGAATTTACGCCGACAAACGTTTTCGTCGGATTGCGTTTTATATCGTTCACCTGAACGATCAGATGCCCGGCTTGGGCGACAAGATACCTGCCCGGTTCAAATGACATTTCGACGGACTTCCCGTACCGCTTCATAAAATGCGAAGTTACGCTTTTCACTTTCTGCCCGAGCATTTTCATATTCAATGCATGCTCACCGGGCTTATAAGGAACCCCGAGTCCCCCGCCAAAATCAAGATGGGCAAGACCGGGAAACTGAAAGGCCGTATCAAACAAAGCACTCATGGCCTTTAAAAAGATGGGTATATCCAGAATATTTGATCCGATGTGCTGATGAAGCCCCGTTATGCGCAATCGATATTTCTTAGCCAGTTTCTTGAGCTGCACAATGTGGGCTCTATCGATGCCGAACTTACTATCAGGCCCACCGGTCACGACGTGCGCGTGGTGACCGGCCCCGATCCCCTGATTCAGCCGCACCGAGATTTCTTTTCCGGGAAAATGTTTTCCGAAAATCTCCACCTGATGCAAAGAGTCAAGGTAAATGCGGATATTTTGCTTTGCGACCGCCACAAGCTCGCCCTCATCAATGCTCCCGCACGTAAAGGTTATTTTTGAAGCCGGTACGCCCGCTTTCCTTGCAACCCTGATCTCTCCCGGGCTTACGGTTTCAATCCCAAAACCTTCGCTAAAAATTATTTTTATGACCTCGGGGTTCGTGTTCGCTTTGCAGGCATAATACAGATTCATCCCCGGAAAGCTTTTCTTTAACTCTTTGCACTTTTTTCGAATAGCGTCGCCGTCATACACATACAAAGGCGACCCGAATTTTTCCGCGATGCGCGCGGGCGATATTCCTCCAATCAACATTTTATCTTGAATTCTAGAGGTTGGCTTTTGCTGTTGCTATCTGGAAAGGCGTGGCGCACCACACGCCGGAAAGGGTGCTACTGACATACAGTTGAACATATGACGTTCCAGCGGCGCACCGCGGAGAGCCAACGGGAACCGCCTTCGCCCAATTGAAGGCGAATGCCATCACAACGAACATCGCAACCGCCGACAATACAATAAGTTTCTTCATGGTAAATAGTTTGTTGCGACCTTTGTATTCATTGGAACATAAATGCCCTTATTTCTCAATCAGTCCCCCGTATGCCCGGTAGAAATATTTTTTTGCAAATTCCACGGCTGCAAGATATACCGCAACGATGCATGCGATGACGACGAGCGGCAACCAGCCGAATTTTACAAAGCCGAGCGGAGCGCCGAGCAAGGAATACGGAATGATCCATGCCGCGGCGACCGCGAGGACAGTGCTCAAAGCGAGTTCCCAGCTCGGCTTTGTCTTCCAAAAACTGCCGCGATTGCGGATGATGCCCACGACGAACGTTTGCGTGGCGATGGATTCCAGGAACCATCCCGTCTGGAACGCCCCTCCCGCCATGTGAAACGCGAGAAACAACGTGCCGAAGGTGATGAAGTCAAAGCACGAGCTTAACGGCCCGAAGATCATCATAAAGCGTTTCATGAAGCGGATATCGAACTTTTTCGGACGTACAAGGAATTCTTTTTCCACATTATCGAACGGGATCGCAAGCTGCGAGGAATCGTAGAGAAGGTTGTTCAAAAGGATCTGGGGCGCCGTCATCGGCAGGAACGGCAGGAAGATGGACGCGACGGGCATGCTGAACATGTTGCCGAAGTTGGACGAGAGCGCCATCATCAAATATTTGAATGTGTTCGCGAAGGTGCGCCGCCCTTCCACTACGCCCTCAATTATTTCGTGAAGTCCTTTTTTCATCAAAATGATGTCCGCCGTTCCTTTTGCGATGTCCACCGCGTTCTGGACCGAGATACCCACATCCGCCTCCCTGAGGGAAAGCACGTCGTTCACGCCGTCGCCCATGTAGGCCACCACGTGCCCGTTTGCGCGGAGCGCCCGGATGATGGACTCTTTCTGCTCCGGCGTAACGCGCGTGAAAACGTTCGCCGACTCCACCTTCGCCCGGAGCCCATGTTCATCCATCGCGAGAAGTTCGTCTCCCGTGAGCGCGCCTGTGATCGGAAGCCCGATCTCCTCGGCGATCTTTTTTGTCACAAGGAAATTATCTCCAGTGATAACTTTGATCGCCACATTATGCTCGGCCATTTTTTTCAAGGTATCTTTCACGGTCCGCTTCGGCGGATCAAGGAACGCCAAAAAACCCACAAAGGAGAGCTGCTGTTCGTCCGCCTTGCTGTAAGAGATTTTTTTCAAAGGAACTTTCTTGGTGCCAAGTCCCAACACGCGGAAACCGTCGCTTGAAAGCGTCTCATATTCTTTCATGATCTTTTCCTTGGCCGCCCCGGTGAGCCCTTCGGAATTTTTTATGATGTTTTCCGGCGCGCCTTTCGCAATGAGCACCACCTCTTCGCCCTTCTTCATCACCACCGATTCCAGCCGCCGCAGGGCATCAAAAGGCACTTCGTCAACTTTTTCCCAGCCGCTTACGTCCGCACGCTTGTACGCTTCAATTGCATGGTCCAGCACGCCGCGGACGCCGGTAAGATGCCTGCTGCTCAAATAGCCCCAGAAGAACACTTCCTCGCTTTCGCGCCCGGAGCCGTCCACGCACTTGATAAGCGTGATGCGGTCTTCCGTAAGCGTGCCGGTCTTGTCGGTGCACAAGACATCAATGCTCCCGAAATTATGCAGTGCGGCAAGTTTTTTCACGATGACGCCGTTCTCGGACATCCTGATCGCGCCTTTCGCAAGATTGCTCGTGACGATCAAGGGCAGCAGTTCCGGCGTCAGCCCTACGGCGATCGCGACCGCGAAAAGGAAAATCTGGAGCATGTCCTGTTTGATCACGAAGATGTTCAAAAGGATCACGGCAAGCACGAGGAAAAGGGTGGTGCGGAAAATGAACAAACTGAAATCCTTCAGGTTTTTTTCAAATTCCGTCGGGACCTCGGGCTGCTTCAGCTTGTCCGCGATGCTCCCCATCTTCGTTTTGGACCCTGTGGCCGTCGCAACCGCAAGGCCTTTGCCCGATACCACGCTCGTGCCCAAGAAGAGCATTGTTGCCTTCGGCGGCGTCACAAGTTCTTTTTCCACCGGCAGCGATTCCCCCGTAAGCACGCTTTCGTTCACGAAAAAATCTTTGGCCTCAAGCAGAGTTCCGTCCGCCGGGACGAGGTCGCCCGCCTCAAGCGCGAATACGTCGCCCGGCACCACCTCGCGGATATTCCGCTCTTTCAATTCCCCGTTGCGGAACACCGCCGCCGTGATATTCACTTTTTCCTGCAATTCTTCCGCCGCCTTCGCGGATTTATAGGTATTCACGAAATCAATAAGCGCGCTCGCAAGCACGATCACAAGGATCACGCCCGCCTCAAAACGGGAACCGAGCGCGCCCGAGACGAGCGCGGCGACGATCAATAAAACAAGGAGAGGATTTTTGAACTTTGAAAAGAAAATCAAAAGAGGCCGCAGTTTTTTCTTCGCCGCGAGCTCGTTCGGACCGTAGATCTTCAGGCGCCGCGCCGCCTCCGCCTGCGTGAGCCCCTTCTTGGTTTGAGAAAGATCGTCCATTGGTTTTATTCTAACAAATAGAAGACCCCGCTTGCGCGGGGTCTTCAGTTGGCAATCCGTAAGCCGGATTCTGTCGCCCGCCGCGCTCCTTGCGGAACGCGACGAGGGACGGTCATTTATCTGGGCCCTTGATTGCTCGCGGGCTCGCGCGGCACTCCCCGGCTTGCGCCGGGGCACGGCCTTGCACCCAGTAAGGATTTTGCCGTTTCACCTCCGTTTTTTTATCCCTATCACGGAGTTGAGCCGTCTAGCTTGGGATCGGGCTCCCCGCGCCTTTTCAAACGCGGGCGTCACTGATCGCACCTCTCGGCTTGCGCCGTGCGGCTGTTAGCCGCTACTTGTTTAACCGCTTGCCCGAAGGCAAACGAGTGGGTGTCCGGACTTTCCTCCCGGCCGGCATTGCTTGCGCAACGCGACCGAGCGACCGTCTGGATTGCCAGCTTGAGCATTATACCACATATTATGGAAAAATGAAACTTTTACCCTACCTGAATCCGGAGCAAATTTCTGAATTCAGGTAGAGGGAGAAGTGCTGCCACTTCTCCACCGGCTCGTCGCCGGGATTTTGCGCGAACAGCTACAGACTGTGTTCGCGCGCGATAGTCTTCCAACAGTGCGGGCAGTGGGTGGCGAACGACCCCTTCGCCAGGCTGATGTCCTTCACGACGTGTTCCGCAAACTCGCGGCGGTCTTCTTCGGTTCCGCCCGTGAGGCCGATGTGCAGGAAGTCGCCGACGTGGTGGTCGTGATGCACATCCGTTATCCGCAGGCCGACGCGCACAGCGAGCTCGGAAAGCAGAGCCATGACGCCCACCCACTCGACCACGGGCCCGTGATAGATGATGGCCGGGTCGTGCGGGGTTTCGGTGATCTCAATCCTGCCGATGGGGACAAGCACGGCGTTTTCCGGCAACGCATATTCCTGTTCCCAGAAATCGTACTCATAGCCGTTGTGCGACAAGATCTTGCCGTCCACGGTGGTGCGGACGTAGACATAGCGCTGGCCACTCGGGTACTTCAGCCGCTCACCGTTCACGTAGACCACGAACTCCATGTTGTGCGGCGCGTTGGTCGGCGTAAAGGTGTAGATCGGCATGAAGCGGACCTGCTCGGCGAAGCCTTCCATGCCGTCCGTGACATCGGGGTGGAGCGGTTCGTCGGTGAGGGGCTGCGCCACCCAGCCCTCAGGCGTTTTCTGAAACAGAGGCGGACGACCCTTGAGGGCGTACAATCGTTTGCGCATTGGGGCGACGCCGCCCATGAGCGCTATGAGTAGTAACGGACCATGTTCGTCGACCTCGGGCTCGGTATTGCCGGCGAGAGCCAAGGCGACGATCATCCCCGTATGGACCTGGGCTTCTTGTAGAAGCAGCATAGGACGTTTCTCCTCCCTGCCTGTCTGGTTGATATTAGGGCTTATTTTCCCTCTGGATTGCTGACTACGTTATAGAGAAAAGCGATGATTAAGTCAAATCGTCGTATGGTGAAATTTCCGCACAAATATTTTTACTTTAAACCAAAAACTCTGCCATAGCATCTTAAGCGCGTATTTATATCGCTTCAGCTTCCAGAAGTTCATAGGAATTCTGCTTTATAGCACTGGTCGCAATAAACGACCTCGGGTTTTTCCGGCGAGAAAGTGGTTTCAAAGGTATTTGGACACGGTTGACTGGCATGGAGATGGCCGGGGCGAGCGCACATGCAACGCCGATGCCACAAATGGAAAGTGTTCCGCCATTTCAATCGTTGCACGTGCCGGCAATTTGGGCACAACCGCGGCAGGGCAACGTTCATCTTCCGATAGAACGCGAGCTCCTCGGGCGAAATGCGGAACGCGGTTGTGCATAGTTCATTGCACGCTCCGGCGTGCAGGCAACCGATGGTCTCTTTTGAAATTGAATCGTCCGCGTCGCGAATATGGTCGGGAAGATCTTCCGCCTTCATGGTGACTTCGTAAGAACGTGTGGACGGGTCCTGCCACCGCCAACCCTCGGCGAGCACCTCGTTCTTCGTTAACACCTTTGGATACCAGGTAAAGGCGAAAGTTTCGTTATAGGCATACGCAGAAAGTTCTGTCGGGAAAAATTCCCCGAATTTATACGCGCGCCCCTTCTTATCCACGAACGGCATCTTATCCATATGCTGTTTGATCTTTGGGACAAGTTTTTCATACTCCTCGCGGGAATATTGTTTGTTCAAGATGCAATACCGCTTGTTCCTCAAAGAGACGCAGCCGAACACATCCGATGAATTATCCGCCCAATCGGAATACCAGGTGTCCCTGCTATTCCCTCCTCCCACTGAGAAAAAACACCGCGACGCATGCCCGGTCACCCCGTGCACTTCATAAAGCAACTCCGCCGTATCGCCGCCGGCGCTTACATCCATGCTGTCCTTGAGGTTGAGGCCGCCGGCGTACAGATACTTGCAGTTTTGCACGCCGTCCAATGCGCAAAAACATACCTTGCAATCTTTTGTGTCCCGTATAATGTCCCCACTGACATTCTGGCTGTTTATGACGTGAGCGAAGCGGTGCGGGACGGACACATACAAAGCCCGGAATTTCTCCTTCGCCTCCTGTAGTTTTTTATAACTTCCCAGATCCCACTCCTTGATCCTCGCGGAATATTCTTCTTTGGACAGCTTTTCATTGAAAAGGCAATATTTCTGTTTCCTTAAGTTGATGCACCCAAAACAATCAGAGCACCCGAGACAATTGTAAAGGAACGACGAATCAAGGCACTCGTCGGAAAAATATCCGAACCTGACCTTGTACATACGGTTGGAATGCAACGACTCGTACACATGGTCGGAATTGTCCACCACGTAGCAATCGTAGGCGTTTTTGGAAAGAAGCAGTCCGTAACAGTTCCCCGCGTTTTCCGAAAAATAGCTCCAGAAAAGGTAGTAGCAATTTTTTACGCTTTCGCATCCGTGCGTGAAATCGCTATTGACCAAATTATTGCCCGTGAGCGCCGGCCGCGGGACGGCTTCCATAAGTTCGCGGTATTGCGTAAAGAACGGTTTCTTGAAA
>Ga0187886_1000738_pt1 | contig 35696 bp, 36 predicted proteins | sample June2016WEW_20_1_FD_133001 | JGI IMG/M metagenome (GOLD analysis project Ga0187886, IMG submission 133001) | Peatland microbial communities from SPRUCE experiment site at the Marcell Experimental Forest, Minnesota, USA - June2016WEW_20_150 | ecosystem: Environmental > Terrestrial > Soil >...
CCCCCATAATAGGCCATCCAGTTCAAGGTATTCTGGAGCACGGTCGGCATTTTGGCCCCAAAACCGATAACAAAAACCTTATATCCCGCTTGATTCAGAGCGTTGGCCGCCGCTACCGATGCCTTTCTCCTCTTATACTGGTCAGACTGGGTCTCAGTCCCATCGCCATTACACGCCAAGGTATCCTCGCCGTCTGTTATCAGGATGACGAACTTTTGCCGACAGGCTGACCCGCTATCTGCGGCTTTATGAGCATCCAGGTACAACTTGGCCTCGTTCAATGCCGATGCCAGAGGAGTCCCCCCATTTGCATTCTCGGCATTCACCTTGCTCCATATATTGCTGTATGTAGAAGGGGAGGAAAAAGGAGGAGGGTCTGCACTTGGAATTGCAACTATTAGAGTATTACACCCGCTGCTATAATTTAACGGACTCTCATCACTATTACAGTTATAATATCTCATGTACCCAATTCTGATCCGGAGGCTTGTTTCATCAGTACTATTGATCGTCCCATCTCCGTTATCGTCGAGGATCGCAAAAATGGCATTTTTGGCCATAGCCAGCTTGCTGCAACCGCTGCTCCAACAATCGTTTCCTTGGGGGTCCTGGTCCATACTCCCTGACAAGTCCAGGAGGATCAAAGCATCGGGGCTCGCAGAATATGAGAAAAGATCCATTTCATCCCCAAAACAAACACCGGGAATAAAAATGAAATGGCAAAGGATCAATGTCCATATGACTTTTTTTATCTTACCCACGGCTCTCCTCCTCACCGCTATATCATTGAAATATCCGCCAACCCATAAATCATGGGAAAATTCATGGGGGTCATTTATCCTCAGTCATTGAGCCAATTTTTCCTTTTAAACAAGACTCGATTTGGCTGGCGCTAGCTAAGTAAAATTCTATGCTTTTTCCAGCCGGTAACGCCTTTCTTAATTCCTCCATGAAATACATGGTGGGTTCCGCTAGCGCCAGTTTGACGATCTTGGCACTATTTTCCAGGACGACGATCAAGTGTTTTTGAGCGTATTTCTCCCCCACGGTTTTTTGCAGGGCCAGGGTTGGAATAAATTTCGTTAAGGAAATGATGGGCATGTTGAAAAACTTGGAGAGCGCCTTCAAATATTCACGGTAACTGATGTAGCCCAGCTCCATCAACAATCGTTCCACAGGTTTGCGGATACCTCGCTTGCTCAGCTCTTTCTTTTTCTCCAGAGCTTGTTCCAGTTGTCGGGGGGTTATGATTCTTAGATCGATCAATATTTGGCCGATCGATTTTCTTTTATTGAATCGATCTAATGCCTTATTAATCTCGTCTTGGGGAACGCCCATCTCAAATAAGATTTCCCCCAGATATCTTCCTTTTTCTCGCTCCTGGCGCTTCAGCGCTAAATCGAGGATTGCCGGAGTGGTGATATTCTTTTCGATCAGAATTTGACCTAAAGTTTTTTCGGTCATTGAATTTGAACCTCTCTGCGCTCCATCTTGCCGAAAATCTTTATAATCCCCACGGAGGCCCTAATGTGGGCGATTCTTGGTTTCCAATGCTCTGGCCCTGATCAATCCCAAATAGTGCTGGAATCCCATGCGAATGAGGATGCCGGTACATGTTTAAACTGGTAGCGCCGTTCAACCGAACCTGACTCCTGCTGGTCCAATCGAGACAGTAGTTTGATATTTTTCATTGCGCTTTTGGAAATGCGTCCCCTTTTTTACCATCATAAAGGATGATAAATTCCTCTCCCTTCTTGACGAAAACAATGTCACCCTTATTAAACTCAAGTGGGATTTTATCTTTCCCTATGATCTGACACTTCCACCAACCTGCCATGATCGATTCCCCCCATCCTTACTTACTTTCCTAAAAAGACCCATAGCGAAATCCGTGCCAGGTTGACGAAAATCGTCTCTTTTTATAAGCCACTAAATTTAAAGCAACTTATGAAGAAAACTGTAGGGGTTTATCACCCGTGGATGGGAATTAATGATTCGACGCTATGGACTGCATTCCATAATTCAGAGGAATCCATTCCTCACTCTTCAATCGCTTTGTTTCCAGCGGTTAAAATGCCCAATTTCCTGAGCTTGGTATGAATCGTCTTATAATCTACTTGCAGTAGCCGAGCTGCTTTGGCTTTGTTTCCTCCCGTATATTTTAATACCTGATTGAGGACTTCTCTTTCAACAGCCTCTATGCTTTGGGCCACGATCTCCTTGAGAGATAGATCTTTCCAGGGCATCCCTTGAACTTTCGGGGTGAAGGCCAAACCAGGTACCGGCACTCTCTTTAAATCAAGGTCTTTCTCCGTAATCATTTCATGGGCCATGAGCGTGGCCCGCCGAATGGTAGATCGAAGCTGGCGCACATTGCCAGGCCAGGGATAGGAGAACAAGAGATTGAGGGCCGATTCCGAAAACCCTTTCACCCGCTTATTCAGTTCTATGTTTGCCATGTCCAGAAACCGCTTGGCCAGGTAGGGGATGTCTTCCTTGCGCTCCCGTAAGGGTGGAATCGTTATGGTGAACTCGTTCAGGCGGTAGAATAAATCTCGACGAAAGGAACCGGAGCTGGTTAGACCACTCAGATCCTGATTACTGGCCGCCAGGAGGCGGACATTTACCTCCAGGGGTTGGGTGCCTCCCACGCGGTAAACTTTCTTTTCCTGCAGAACCCTCAGGAGTTTGGCCTGGGAGCCCAAAGGCATGTTTGAAATTTCATCCATGAATAGTGTCCCGTCCTGGGCCATTTCAAATTTTCCACGTCTTTGAGTATCTGCACCCGTGAAGGCTCCCTTTTCATGGCCAAATAATTCGCTTTCCAAAAGCGTCTCTGGAATCGCCCCGCAATCAACAGGGATAAAAGGGCTTTCAAATCGAGGACTGGCTTGATGTATGGCGCGAGCGACAAGCTCCTTGCCCGCCCCTGTTTCTCCAAGGATGACCACTGTAAAATCTGACCCCGCCACGCGATTCACATCAGATATGAGCCGGGTAACCACATCACTCGGCCCCATTTTCTCTTTGAGGGAAACCTTTTCTGGAAACCGACTGGACAGGCCCCGAAGTTTCCGCTTGAGCTTCCGTTCAGCCAACGCCCGGTGTACAACTCGAATCACTTCATGATTATCGAAAGGTTTCCTGAGATAGCCATGGGCCCCCGCCCTAATTGCCTCGACTGGCTCCTGAAGCTCAGCATCGGCCGTGATCAAAACAACCGGAAAGTCTCGATCCAATTTTTTTGCTTCCTTCAGCACGTTCATTCCATCCATGCCTGGTATCTTTACATGCGCCAGCATCATGTCCGGCGCTTCCGAGCGGATCATCTCCAGTGCTGTATCCCTATCATGGGCCACCAGGGAATTGAAGCCTTCTCTTTTCAAAAGAGAAGAAAGGACCCTACAAGACATTTTCTCATCATCGACGATCAGAATTCGGACTTTATCTTCTGCCATCTCCCGAGCCTCGGTGACTTCGGTTGTGGTTGAGAGGATAGATATTCCCCAAGAATTGCGACAACAACTCCTACTACAAGCTCAACAAGCGTGAACGCTTTCTTAGTACACATGGTTCCCTTTTTGGTTTTTCATTGAATCATGGCCACATCGAATATTCATTCTTTACCGCCACAAAAAAGAAAATGGGAGACTTGTGCTCCATAATAAACAAAAATGAATCAGTCCTATCATACAGGCCCCTGTGATAGACCCCATTTGTATCAGACACCTCTCATTCGGAGAATCAATTGTAGTCATAGCTGCAGAGCTATGACTGTAATTAGCGATAGGTAGAAGCATGGATCACGCAAAAGTAGTTACCTCGGTGCAGCGTAAGTGATATGGTGGACTGCAGAACAAAACCGTGCCATGGCACGGGAGCCGAAAAGAGCAGGATAAGCATTTCTACGCTGACGAGGAACCGCGAAATCCACCCCACCGTTGGCACCTTTCATAGTTCCAATCGCAGAATATTTGCAAATTGCATTCCAGCTTCAAATAATCCGCTCCCCCTCCCATCGCTTCGCCCAAGGAAATGAAAATATTCAACAATCCATATATTCAATTAAAAAACAACTCTTTCTCATAGATTTGGCTAAACCATTCATCCTTCTACTAAATTTGGTTAAACCATTCATCCGGACCATTAAGTTTTTTAAAACACTATAAAACTTTTTAGAGTAATTCAGAATTCCCCCCTGCGTTTGGATAGATCAGGTTAAGGCGGCCAGGGAGGCATCTGGATCTGTTTAAATACTTTTATATATCACCCCCTGGAGTGGAATCTCTTCGTGTTTCTGTATATAACGTTAGTTCAAAGACAACTTATTAATGGCAATCGGCGTGGAGGGGGACATTCATGCAGAAATTGCTTGGTAGATTCGGCGCATCGGCATAACAAAGGAAGGTTACCAAGATTCGCGAGATTGGATGCCCCCGGGGTTTCGTTGGGGGGAGTCGTATTAATAAGGGCACCCATTAAAACCCAACTCATAGATACTGACTCAAATCACCCAGCTCTTCAGAGATCGCCTACCGATTGAACAGCGAGGTGGTTCCCCCCATAAACTGTTCAACCGCCGCCCCTAAGCGGCCCAGCCGCTATGTTGCCACCTGACAAGATAGTTTTGCGCACCGACTAACGAGCGTTTCGGATCTCCTCCCCGACTCTTCTTCTCTTCTGCCGCTTGTCCCGACCATGAGATTCTTTCTCCACCCCCCTTACCAGTCATCACTTGCTTTTGCAGCAACCTCCCCCCTTTTGCAAGCAAGATTTTTAACATTATTAATCCGAATTTAAGTTGGGCGGATCGTTAGCCGATTACTCTATCAAATTGGCCCATGCATTTTTTGGGGACGCCTGAAACCGGAATAGGCTGCGAAACGCGCCCCGGGCCACTGAACTTTATTCCTTATCAGCCCGGCTTTCCGCGGCTGACCCATTAGGCAGGTTCCCGTAAGAGGAGGTGATATTTTGGTATTACTCGTTTCATTCGCTCTCATCATCGTGCTGGTCCTTTATATGATTGGACTCTACAACGGCCTGGTTCGAGCTCGCAACGCAGTCAAGAACGCCTGGAGTCAAATTGATGTCCAGCTCAAGCGGCGGCACGATCTCATTCCCAATTTGGTTGAAACCGTCAAGGGATATGTGACGCACGAGCGGGGGACTCTGGAAGCGGTCGTAAAGGCCCGGCAGCAGGCGATCAGCGCCACGGGGGGCGTCGAGGAACGGGCGAAGGCTGAAAACGCCTTGACCCAGACCTTGCGATCCCTTATGGCCTTGGCTGAAGCCTACCCGGACCTGAAGGCGAATCAAAATTTTCTATCTTTGCAGGAAGAATTAACTTCCACCGAGAACAAGATTGGGTTCTCGCGCCAGTTCTACAACGATACCGCGATGCGGTATAAGAATCGCATCGAAATCTTCCCCAGTAATATCTTTGCCAATATCTTTGGCTTTCAGCCCCAGCCTTTCTTCCAATTGGAGGCGGCCGGGGAACGTGAGGTCGTGCAAGTCAAGTTTTGATCGGTCCCGCAAGCAGGGGGATATGGGCGATGATTCGGCCGAATAAACATCCCGCGCCCTGGGTACAAGAAAGGGGGGTTCGATGACAGAAACCATTCAGAATATCGGCTGGTCCGTAGTGTTTTCGCTGGTCGGTGGTCTAGTCGGCATGGTCCTTGTGCTGCTGTCTTCGCTGGTCGTGCCGTGGGTGATTGACCGGCACACCCCAAGCATCGATGAGCAGAAAGAGATCCTCCGCGGGAACACGGCTGTCGCGGAATACTTCGGACGGGTGGCGGGCGCGGCGATCCTCGGCGTGAGCATTGTCGTGGCCGCGGCCGTGGTGGGCGGTGTCATCGCTGCGCTGCATTAACCCGGCGACACGGAAAAACGGCGGGGTCGTGGATCGCCAGCTGGGAAAAATGGGAAGGCGAATCTGGGCCAATTTGGCCGTGATGCTGCTTTTCTTGCTCCCGCCAGCCCTTTCTTGGGCGCGCGTCGGCGGCGGGTGCCTGGCCGAGGGAACGCCGGTTCTCACCCCCGAAGGTGCAATCCCGATCGAGAAACTGAAAGTCGGAGATGGGGTCCTAAGCATTGCCGCCGGAAAGGCTCAGCTGGGAAGAGTCCTTACCCGGATGGAAGTCCAATCGGATGAGCTTCTGGAGGTCACCATCCCCGGAGCCAAATTACGGATTACCTCGGAACATCCAGTTATGGTCAACCAAGGCGAGTATCTCCTCGCCAAGCTGCTCAAATCAGGAGACCCGATCTATGTAGTGAAAAAGGCTCACCTCGCCTTAACCGCCGTCCAGTCGATCCGTCCGATCCGGGAAAACCAACTTGCCTATAACCTGCTCGTCAGTCCGGGCGGGACATTCGCCGCAGCCGGCATCGTCGTCCACAATAAAGGCTGCTTTTTACCCGACAGTCCGATTCTTAAAGCCGACGGTACGGAAGTACCCATCCGCACCATCCGGCCGGGAGACCGGGTAATGGCGTTCACACCCGAGGGCGTTTTGGTTCGCACGACGGTCCGGAATATCGTCCAGCGCGAGGTGGATGAATTCGTCGTCCTGCAGACCGACCGGCAGACGTTACGGGTCACCCCCGAGCACCCTTTCTACATCGGTCATGGCCAATTCAAGACCCTGGAAGCGCTCAAGGTAGGGGATGTCATTTGGGCCTGGGACGGACAGCTCCTTGCCGAACAGCCGATCCTTGGCTTAGAAACGATTCGCGAGCGAACTCCCGTTTATAATTTACAAACCGACCTGCCGAACACCTTTTTTGCGAGTCGCTTTGCCGTCCACAATAAGGGGGGCGGGTGCTTCCCTGCGGGTACGTTGATCCGCACCCCCCAGGGCCAGACCCCCATTGAGACCCTCACTCCCCGCAACGCTGTGCTAGCCATGGACCCGCAGAGCAGGATCGTCAAGGCGGAAGTCGACGAACTGCTCGTGACCCGCTCTCGAATCCTCCGGATCGAGACGGACTGTGGCGTTCTGCGGACCACGACGGAACATCCACTGAGGCGGCTCGAGGGGGAATTTGCCCGGGCGGGTGAACTGAAGGCCGGTGACCGAGTACTCGCCTGGTTCCGCGGCACTCTAATCCCCGCAACGGTTCTGCGCAGCACCTTCGAGATGCAGGAACAACAGGTTTATAACCTCCGCACCACCTGGCCAAACACCTTCCTCGCCGGCGATTTCGTTGCCCACAATAAAGGAGGGGGCTCCTTCCATTCAAGCAGTAGCCGGAGGGGTTACAGCGGCGGTAGAAGCGGCGGCGGATCATCGAGCGAAGAACAGATGATTGGGCTCATTACATTCGTTGGCATCGCAACCTTCCTGGTCATTTTTCTCGTAATCCTAAAACGCGCCTCCTACCAGAAGCGGGAAAACCTTGATTTTGTGTATAGTTCCGCAGCGGTTTCCCCCAAGGCGATGAAGACTGAGAAGCTGCTGGATTTCCTCAGCCGGCAGGATCCTTCCTTGTCCCCGCAGGAATTACGGAAACTGGCGGAAGCAACCTTTCGCAAGTTGCAGGAGTGCTGGCAAGCCCGCGCGTATGAACCGATGGAACCGCTTCTCATGTCCGCACTTTTTTCGCAGCACAAAGCCCAGCTCGATGGGCTGAAAAGAAACCACGAGATCAACCGGATCGAAAACCTCCAGGTGGAACGGGTGGATCTGGTCAACGTTCGCTATACGGAAAAGCCAGCCCAGCGGGAATTCACGGCGCTCGTGACGGCTTCCGCCCGCGATTACTACGTGGACGAACGGAATGGAAAGTTTCTGCGTGGCGACCGCTCGCCGGCGCGGTTTCAGGAGTTCTGGACCTTCCATCGTTGGGGAGATCAGTGGCGGCTGCGGGAGATCGAACAGGCAGGGGAATCCGATCTGCTCAAGGAGGAAAATTTCGTCGAAATGCTGACCGACCAGGCAATCCAGGAAATTTACGGAGAAGCGGCTGGGAAAAGAGGCACAGCCGGGCCATGGTTGGAAACGACCACCGAGGAAAAGGCGACGCGCATCGACCGGATGCTGAATTTCCTCGTCCAAACGGACAGGCTCTGGAATCGGCAGCAAATGCTCGAACGGGCACGCCAGATCTTCTTACGGGTCTTTCTGGCCGAGGAATCGGGGAACCCGGCCCAAGTACCGGTCGCGGACCTGTTCCCCGGCCCCGCCGCAGCCCTTAAGAACCGGATCCGCCAACAGCAGGCGAGCGGAGTAACGGTCGAGTACCGCAACCTCTGCGTGCGCAAGGCGGAGTTGATCCTGGTCCGGAATTTCGCCGACCGAACGAAAGATGAATTTACCGTGCGGGTCAGCGCTCACGCCCAGAAGTTCGTGCGGCAAGGTGACCGCGTTATGCGTGAGCAACCCTATGTCACGCCCTTCGAGGAATATTGGACCCTGGGCCGGCTGGACGAGCAATGGAAGTTGAAAGAGGTCATGTCCCCGGCCCGTGGCCAAAAGTTGATCGCCGAGGAAAACGTAGACGAAGACAGCAGCCCGGAACAATTGAAATGGTATTACGGTCACCCGCGGGCCAACTGAGAGGGTTGGGGCTCCCGAGAGTAGCGGCAGTCCATGCTAATTTCCTGATCTCTGCGCCCATTCCTGATTTTTAGATTTTCTGCCCTACCCTTTTTACTCCTAAGACAATCACCCTGGCAACAATGGAATGGGCAAGAGAAGCTCTTGCCTTCCCTGCAATCTGGAATTGCCGGCTAAAACTCTGCCTAATGGCAGGAGAGAAAAGCGGTCATGGAAAATGGGATCAAGCGATGTTATATTAAAACAGTATCCACCGCTGGGTACGACGGCTAGAGTTTGGGGTAGGGAGGAATTGTCTTTTAAATGGAGGCCTACGGATGAAAATCGTGTCGCTCGATTCTGCCCTGTATCAGTTGCCACTTGCCACCCCCCTCTCCGATTCGACCCATGGAGAAATGCTTTTCTTCGAGCTGATTACCGTTCGGATTAAAGAGGACGAGGGCCGGGAAGGTTTGGGCTACACGTACACCGCCGGGGTGGGCGGATGGGCCATTCACGCCTTGATCGATCGGTATCTGAAATCTGATTTGCTGGGCCAGGACCCGCGCCGGATCGAACAGCTCTGGGAGCGGATGTGGTGGCGCTTGCATTACTCAGGGCGAGGCGGAAGTGCCTCTTTTGCGATCTCGGCGGTAGACGTCGCCCTCTGGGACCTGGCCGGGAAAAGGCAGGGGGAACCGCTTTGGCGTTTATTGGGCGGGCACAACCCCCGGGTCAAAGTATACGCCGGCGGCGTGGACCTGCACTTATCCCTCGACGCCCTCAAAGAGCAGACTCGGAAATTTCTGGCCCGGGGGTACGGGGCCATCAAAATGAAAGTGGGCCGCTCCCAGCTCTCAGAAGACCTGGCCCGGGTGGCGGCCATCCGCCAGCTTATCGGGCCGCACGTGCCCCTGATGGTGGATGCCAACATGGGTTGGAGAGTGGAAGAGGCGATCCGGGCCTCTCGTGCCCTGGCGGAATTCGATATTTACTGGCTGGAGGAACCGACGATCCCCGATGACCTGGCCGGGCATATCCGCATCGCCCGGGAGGGCGCTTTGCCCATCGCGACTGGAGAAAATTTTCACACCCTATATGAGTTTCAGAACTTCATCACCGCCGAGGCCGTAGCCTTTCCGGAGCCGGACGTTTCCAATTGCGGGGGAATCAGCATCTGGATGAAGGTGGCTCGCCTGGCCGAGTCGCACAATCTCCCGGTTACTTCCCATGGCGTCCATGACCTCCACGTTCATACGCTTGCTGCGGTGCCAAACGCTTCCTATTTGGAAGGCCACGGCTTCGGACTCGAACAGTACCTGACGCATCCCCTGCAGATCGAGAAAGGCGAGGCCATCGCCCCGGATCGACCGGGGCATGGAGTGGACCTGAATTGGGAAAAAATGGAGCCCTATCGCTTGACAAAACCTTAGTGATCGATCGGCAGACTCTCCAAAGAACTGAGGATCTTTCAACATGACATGGGAAGTCCTTTGCGTCATTGAGTCAAAAAAGGAGGATGAAAATGAAGAAGATGCCATCGTTGAGAATGGTAAGACTTTTGTCCATTTTGGCCCTGCTGGCGATTTTTGTTTTGGCCAGCGGGTGTTCCTGCGGTAGGAGCCATTCCATTGAAAATCGGGCTACGAGAATTACGGATAGAACCTCAAAGGAACTTGATTTATCGGAGAGCCAAAAAGCTGAACTCAATCAGATAAAGGATGAAATTATAAAAAAATTCAAATCAAAAGAAAGTGTCGAGAGGAGGAGAGAGATCCGGACGGCCTTGAGTGCGATGATCAAAGAGGATTCTTTGACCAAAGAAAAATTAATGGCCCTTCATCAAAAGCAGGAGGAAGGGCAAAAAGAAATGCAGGAATTGCTCATGGACAAATTTATTCAGTTTCATAAGGTGTTGACCCCGGACCAGAGAATGAAATTGACGACTTTGCTTGAAAAGTTTGCCATGAAAATTGAAGAATAACGAAAATTATTTGGCGGAAATATGGCGTCGGCTATGCGAACGCCCCTCCCCAGAGCAAAACTTCCCCCCCTTTTCCGGATTGGGCTGGAGCGAGTTGACCTACAATCAAAAGAGTTTTAAACCACCCGGGAGCTTTTGGGGTGTTTTGGTGGATTGCAGCCCGGTCATCTGCCGGAGTCGATTTTGCAGCTCTTTCCCGATACCGTCCAAATCCCCAAGGCTGCCCTTCGCCCCTTGCAGTGGACCTCCTACCTTTTGCCAAACGGCAGAGGATAAATCTTTCTCAAACTTTGACGCATATTTCTGCAACTGGGAGCCAACGGCTTTTTTGATTTGATCATCGAGATCTGAGGAAACTTCCACCTGATAATTTTCAATGGGACCGCTCACCTTAGCTTTGACCCTAAAGCTGGAAACATCGGACAAAGCCGAAGCCACCGCGGCGAGCAATGGGTTAGATTCTTCCTTCTTCCCCAGTTCAAAACGAGTCGACTTGAAGGTGGCCGCCGAATCGGCGTCAATCATTCTTTTTCTTAATACAGCCTGGAGGTCAAGGTTTGCGACTCCGTCAACCAACCGGACAGGGAAATCACTGCTGGGAGACAAACTCAAATTCTTGGTTTGATAACCCTGGAGGAGAACTTTTATCCGGTCACTGCTCTGCGCAGGGGAGATGTGGTCCAAAACCCCCTCCATCTTCACCAGACTGGCAAACTTAAGTTTTTCTCCAGACAACACGAATCTTAAGGGGCGCCCTAAAACATCCTGGTCTGGAGTGATATCTTCTACCCGGGCAGCCATTTCGCCGATATCCAGCTGAGCCGAAGCTTTGAGGAGACGAATTAGGAAATCAGGAAGGGGATGGTATTCGGCAAAACGTACATCCACTCCCTTTCCCCGAACGGGCTTGACGACTTCCGCTTTCCCCCTCCGTTCTTTGGCGCGTTCCAGGAGGGGGTTCAATTTTTCCCGCCAGGATAAGCCCTTCTCCACCCAGCCCTGGACTTTTCCTTCTAAAAGCAGGCGAGTCCAATTTCCCACATTGAAAGAAGTGAGGCTGTACTTTTTCTTGAGCTGCTCAATGTCCTCCAGGGGGGCTTTTTGCAGCTTGGAAAACTGATCCTGGATGGAGGTCAGCTGAGTCGAGAATTCCTTCTGGGCCTTTTGGATGCGGTCTAAATCCTTTTGGATCTCTTTCTGTAAATCCATGGCTTCGCTTGCACCACCGACGATCCCCCCGACGCCTCGCTGAGAGGCGGACGTTAATTTTTCAACCCGACTCTTGTACTCGTCGATTTTCTTCTGGTCCGGGAGCTCCGCCAGGCGCTTCTGCCAATTTTCCTTCTCCCCGGAAGCGTTTGCTCGAAAGGATCCCAGTAGCTTTAATGATTTCAGCTCCTCCTTTTGCAGAATTTTTTCCACGCTGGGAAGTTCAAAAGAAGGAATCCCGAAAGAAGGGATTTTTAATTCTCGTTTGGGGGAAGGTTTCCTTTCCGGGGCCCGGGATAAGGCTCCGGAGTGAGTTCTGGCCGTTCCCAATCGAACCCCTTCCATGCTCATCTCTTCAATAATAATTTTGCGCCGCAGGAGATTCAGCCCATCGATCTTGCAGGATATACGAGCAATCTCCACCGCATTCTTCATGGGTTCATCGGGGTTGGTAACCTGGAACCTTGTGAGGGTCAGGCCGGCAGGAAAGAGTGATAGATTTGCCCCGGCGAGTTCCACCCTGGCACCCACCATTTGAGTGCCGTTCTTCTCGATCTGCCATTTCACGAGGGCATCAACCAGGAGAAACCAGAAGGCAAGCAAGAGAATGAGGATAGCTGCAAAAACAGTCAGCCCTTGCCAGCGAATCCACTTTTTCATGTCTTACCTCCACCATCCTGAAGCGGATTGGTACATCGAGTAAAATTTGCTTGCAGTCAGGGCTTGCATAACGCGACTCTTGCGCACCCAACTGAGAAAATGCTCCCGGTAATTCTCAACGGCAAGGTTGAGCAAAAAATAAAGGGGGAGAAAGAGCAGGAGGGAAAAGATAAAACTCCCCATAAGGATGGAGTTGTTAAACCTAGTTAATCTCCAAAAACTTGAATTGTAAAGGGTAGTCCAAAATCCCTGGAAAGAGTCGGCGGTGAGGAGGGCCAACCCGATGCGGTGAAAAAGAGGGTCCAGCAGGTAAGCCAGAGCCGAAAAAGCGGCCAAACCCAGCAGGAAGGTGGAAAGATTTACACGCAGGATGAGGACCAAAAAGATAACAACCAGGTTGTGGATGCTCACAAAGGGAGTAAGGCCAGCGAACATGGCCAAACACAAGGCTAAGCTAATCTGGCTGGGGTCGTTTTCCGAATTTAAGATCTTTAGAATATTCGCGACGGTCTTAATCATGGTCACACCTTCTTCGGTTCATTGAGGAAAATTCATTCTTGCGGTTTCCCCGGAGTTGTTAAGCTGCTGCCGGCAAGAGAGGAAGATTCTATTCGCCTTCAGAAAATAGAACCAACCCTGCTGCAAAGCCTTCCACTTTATTTTATACCATAGCACAATTTTTACTCCATAGGGAGTGGCTACTTTTTTGAATCTTTGATTGTTCTGCCAAGACTTAGAATTGACGCTTTTAAAAGGCAGATTTGTGGAGATGGGGGACAGGGCTTGAAATATGGCATTTGGTTTGGTATGGTTCATCCATCGCGCGGTTTCTTCGATTGTAGTTCCCCGGGGGAACCCTGCATCCAAAAAGGATGCAGGCAGACGACTGCCACGTGACTGGGGGCCGCTCTGAAGTTAGATTCGGGATCATAAACCTCCTTGATTTCGTATGACTTTTTTATTATCATCTAGGAAACTTTAGATTCGCAAAAGGCGAGGTCTTATTTCAGGAGAAAGAAGGGGATGGTGGCAAGGGACCGGGATTTTAAAGATGTGGCGCAGGAGAAAGTTGTAGCGCTCCCAGAAAAACTGGAGATTACCGGAATCGATGATGGCACTTATTTCTTACAGAGCCTGAGCATTGATAACTCTTGATTTAAGGCCGCACGGCGAGACCTGCCCGCGGGCAGGTGGAAAAAATAGTTTATGGAACACAGGGAAGGCATTTTTCGAGGAATGGACGGCCTTGAGCTATACTATCAAGGCTGGAGGCCAAACGGCCAGGCCCGGGGGGTCTTGGCAGTCGTCCATGGAGTTGGTGAGCATAGCGGTCGATACATGAATATCGTGAACCGCCTGACAGGGCGTGGCTATGTGGTTTATGGGTTTGACCAACGAGGGCATGGACGCTCCCCAGGTCAACGCGGCCATATCAACTCTTGGGGGGAGTATGGGGGTGACTTAAATGCGTTCCTCAATTTGATAGGCAAGCATGAGCCGAACCTACCCCTCTTCCTGCTGGGACACAGCATGGGTGCACTGGTCGCCTTGGACTATCTTCTTTGCCAACCCGTGGCGCTTTGCGGGGCGATCGTCAGTGGTGCGCCCATAGAACCGGCTGGGGTCGCGAAGCCCTATTTGGTGGTCCTGGCGCGCTTCCTTTCGCGAGTTTGGCCGCGTTTTTCACTGCGCTTACGGTTAGACACCACGGCTCTTTCTCGCGATCCCGCTGTAGTAAAGGCGTACGAGACAGACCCATTGGTCCATGGTTTAGCAACTTCCCGCTGGGGCACGGAATCTCTTGCAACCATCGAGCGGGTCAAGGCTCAGGCGGCGGAGGTGAACGTCCCCATTCTTTTCATTCACGGCGGTGCCGACCGGCTTAACTCACCCAATGGGTCTCGCAGCTTCTTCGAGAAGGTAAATGGTTCCGATAAGGAACTGAAGGTGTACCCGGGAAGCTACCATGAGCCTCACAACGATATTGACTACGAACAGGTAGTGAATGACATAGAGCAATGGCTGGAGCGACATCTGTAAGGCCCGAAGCGCTCAGAAGGCAACTGCCCCTCTCTGTTTCTGGCACGATACTACCACGCTCCAGATGAGACCATCTCCTATGCGATCAGCTTCTCGCTACTTTCCTGTCCCCTTCAGAATCAGCGCTATATTTTTATAATGCTATGGATGCCTTCCCACTTCATATGGTTCCTTACAGGAGGAAGATATGAAAAGAGCTCTTGGAAGAAGCTCAGGGATCCATTATGGGTGGATCGTTATGGCCATGGGCATGCTGACGACCATCGGAGCCCATGGGTTTGGACGGATGGCCTATACCTTAATTCTGCCCTCGATGAAGGACAGCCTCCATTTCACCTACGCCCAGCTTGGCCTCTTAGGGACCGGCAACTTCATTGGATATCTCAGCTTGGCCATCATCGGGGGATTTTTGGCTGCTAAATTCGGTACCAGGATCGTTATCACTCTGGCCCTCATTCTTATGGGAACGACCATGATCATTACGGGCCTGGCACAGAGTTTCGGATTTGCCTTTGTGATGCGACTCTTGACGGGTTTCGGCAATGGAGCCGCCTATGTGCCGGCCATGGCCCTGGGTTCATCCTGGTTTGCCATGAAACGAAGGGGGTTTGCCACAGGAATCGTCTCTGCCGGCATCGGAATGGGCACACTGATTGCGGGTTTAATTGTACCTCATATTCTGAAGTCTTATGGGTCTGACGGTTGGAGGTTCTCCTGGTACTATCTAGGGGGGGCTGTGATCGTTATCTCCGGTATCGTATGCACCTTTATCCGAAGCCAGCCCGATGAAAAGGGTCTCTCACCAATAGGGTCCGAAGAAGGCAATAGCGCCTTGAAGCCAAAGGCAAAAGAAAGGAGAGCGACGGCTTTGCAGTGGGAGTTGGTCTATCGGGTCAAGGGAGTGTGGTATCTCGGGTTCGTCTATTTTATGTATGGATTCTCTTACATCATTTACATGACCTTCTTTGCCGCCTATCTGATCAAAGAAATGGGATTAAGCCAGTCCCAGGCTGGCGGGCTTTGGGCTTTAGTTGGAGGATTGAGTATCTTCTGCGGTGTAATCTGGGGTGGAATTTCTGACCTCCTTGGACGAAAATATGGCTCTGCGCTGGCATATCTCACCCTGGCAGTAGCATACGCTATCTTTGCCATGATAAAATCATCGATCGGTTTCTATTTCTCAGCAGTGATCTTTGGTCTCACCGCCTGGAGTATCCCCACGATTATGGCCGCGGCAGCTGGAGATTATGTAGGATCGAGACTCGCCCCAGCCGGCTTGGGCTTTATTACCCTCTTTTTTGGAATTGGCCAAGCCTTAGGGCCAGCCTTAGGAGGCTACCTGGCCGATGCAACCCATTCCTTTGCAGTGCCTTTTCTTTTTGCGGGTGGGGTTTCCTTATTGGGAACCGTCTCTTCTCTTTGTCTTAAAAGCCCTAAAAAGGATGAAAGTTTTTAAGGATCCTATGAAAAGGTAAAATTCCCAAAAGAAAAGGACTTAAGTTAAAGGCCCCTATTTTGCCAAACATGCCCAATATTCCCTTAGAATTTTTTTAATTTCTTTAATCATCCCTTTCGTTTCATCATACGGAGAATCTTCGAATCTTTGAGGAATCGATACGGGTTCTTCAATTTGAATTTTGAAATTCCCCAGGCCCGCAATCAAAGCCAACCAGGCATAGGGCAAAATTTCTCTATTGTAACCGGAACCAATGAAATCAACGACTTTGCCCCCGCAGATTTGGGCCATTTCCCTGACGGTTTCACCGATCATCCGAAACCCATCCACCGATAGCCCCAAACTTGTTAGCGTATCCGTAAAATGAGGGTCCGATCCACCGTTTCTTAAAATAATTTGGGGGTTGAATTCAGAAGACACGGGTAAGACGATTTCCTCAAAAACCAGTTGGTAACAAGGATCCCCTGCTCGGACAGGCATGGGAAGATTAAGGGTGTAGCCTTTCCCTTCGCTTTCACCAATTTGATGAGTAAGGCCAGTTCCCGGATATATCGTCCGGGGGTCTTGATGGAGATCAATAAGCAAAACTCGCGGATCTTTATAGAAATATTCGGCCGTTCCATTTCCCGCGTGGGCATCGGTGTCTAAAATTAGAATCCTTTGCAAACCATATTTTTCCATTAGATATTTTCCCGCAAAGGCGACATCATTGTAAATGCAAAATCCCTCACCGCGGTTGGGTTTGGCATGATGTATTCCCCCACCAAGAGAAACCACTTTCTGGAACTGGCCCGTTTCAATTAAATCGCAGGCCTTTTTTGCTTGGCCCACAATCAAGCGCGCTGCCTCCTCTAATTTCCCCGGTCTGCCAATAGGGGAATTATCACCGCTGTGGAATTCATAAAACCTACTGTTGTACTCTAGTCCCAAATTCGCCCATTTATAAAAATTTTTGGTAAACTCAATATATTCTTTCTGACAGATCAGTAATAAATCTTCATCCGTAGCCCATTCTGCTCGCAAAAATTTATAATGATTATTTTCTGGCAACTTTTCTCGCAGAAAACGGGGAAAGATTTCGTATCGATCTCCGCGAAAAGGATGACCGGGTCCAAAATCGTACTCTTTTAATTCTTCCCGGTATAAAATCGCGATCGTCATTTTTCTCTCCCATTTGAATCTATGATTTGGACACGATATTTCCTATATATCAGGGAACCCCATCAAAGGGAAGCACTTCTTGATCATTTACCGCTCATTGAACTGCGACGGAGTCAGATTTCAACAGCCTGCTTATTTTTGAGGATTTACGAAAAGGGGGGACACCCTCAAAAGACCCGGGGCGAGGAAATGGGCTCAGATTCTCATTGAATTCTTTATCCAAATATAATACACTGCCATCAAAAATTGGGTTTTCGGCCAGCCTCCTCAGATCCATTTCATATCCAATGTTTAAACCTACCAGGACCGATAGGGTAAAAAAGAGTGCCGGCTTGCTGATTTATCGACGTCGCCACGGGGTTCTCGAAGTTTTGCTCGTTCATCCGGGCGGGCCTTTCTGGGCAAAAAAGGATGAGGGCTCGTGGTCTATTCCAAAAGGCGAATATACGCCCGAGGAAGATCCGCTCGAAGTGGCCAAACGCGAGTTTCAGGAAGAAACGGGTTTCCGGGCCTTGGGAGAATTTCTACCTCTGAATCCGCGGAAGCAGCCGAGTGGTAAGATCATAACAGCCTGGGCTTTTGAGGGGGACTGCGATGCCTCGGCGGTTAAGAGTAATACCTTCTTGATGGAATGGCCTCCACATTCCGGCAGGCAACAGGAATTTCCGGAAGTTGATCGTGCGGGTTGGTTCACCCTCCCGGTTGCCAAGGAGAAAATAGTAAAAGGGCAGGCAGGCTTCCTGGATGAACTTGACCAAATTCTGAGGGGGGCAAATGCTTCGCCTTGAATTTTCGAGCGTTGTTTCTCCTGTCTCGTCCAAAGAACTTGCCCGAAACGACGGACCGCAACCTCTCAAAAGCGCTGCCCCCTATAAATGCAGGAAGATCAGATGACCCCAAGAGAATTCATCAAAGTTTGGCGAGCGTTAAAAAGACAAGTAAGATCTCTCCATCTTCCGTGGCTGGATCAGATGGCATCCCATGAGAGGGACCCCTTTAAGGTGCTGATCTCCTGTATTCTCAGCCTGAGGACGCAGGACCGAGTGACGGGAGAAGCCTCTCAGCGGCTTTTTCAACTGGGCCGAACGCCTGAGGCGCTGTCAAAACTGTCCGTGGAAAGGATCGAAAAGGTGATATATCCGGTCGGCTTTTACAGAGTCAAGGCTCGAAGAATCAGGGACCTCAGTAAGGAGATTGATCAGAAATATAACGGCAGGGTACCGAATACCCTAGAAGAATTACTTCAATTGAAAGGCGTCGGAAGAAAAACCGCCAACCTCGTGGTCACACTTGGTTACGATAAGGAGGGGATCTGTGTGGATACCCATGTCCACCGGATAACCAATCGATGGGGGCTGGTGAGAACCAAGACACCTCTCCAGACCGAATTTGCCCTGCGGGAGGGATTGCCCGTCAGATACTGGAAGCAGCTGAACAGCTATCTCGTTGCCTTTGGTCAGGGAATTTGCAGACCGATCTCTCCTCTCTGCTCTCAATGTAAGATACGCCTCGATTGCGCCCGAGTGGGTGTGGGTCATAGCAGGTGATAGACCACCCGACGTTCATCCCAGAGCCGGTATCGGGTCTGGCTTACCTACGTGCCTCAGGGGTTTATAACGGATAAAGGATGAGGGATAAATCTGTCCATATCCAAATGTACTTCAGCCGAGACTAAAAAGAATTTTTACAACGCCGATTGCCAGGATAATACCCACTATATCGGAAATGACGCACACCGAAACAAGATACCGTGTTTTTTTAATTCCGACAGCTCCCAGATACACTGCCAGAACATAAAATGTCGTCTCGGCACTCCCCAGGATGACCGCAGAAATCGTGCTGGCGAGAGAATCCGGACCGGTTGTTTTCACGATGTTGGTGAACACTGCCAGCGATGCGCTTGCGGATAACGGCTTGATGATGGCTAGGGCAATCACTTCTATCGGGACGTTGAAGGCGGTAAAGACGCCGCGAAACAACTCCTGGGCGAAATCGAATGCCCCGGAGGCCTGAAAGGATTTCACCGCGACAAATATCGCCAAGAGATAGGGAAAAATTTTTATCACAACGGTGATCCCCTCTTTGGCGCCTGAGACAAAGCAATCGTACACCCTCACCTTCTTGCCAACCCCGTATACAACGACCAGCAGTAGAAAAACCGGAATGATCAGTTGGGAAATAAGATTCACGGTGGTCATTTAAAAATTTTCCTGCAGGCCAAGAGAGCTCCCACGGCAAAAACGGCTGATAGAATCGTGGCCAGAAGGGTCGGTAAAACAACCCCCGCCGGATTTTTGGACCCAAAATCAGAAAGAATACCGATCACGGTAAAGGGGAGCAGTTGAATGCTGGCCGTATTAATAACGATGAACAACATCATCTCCCAGGTTACCGTTTCCCCCTCCTGGTTCAAGGACTGCAGGTCCTGCATCGCTTTAATACCGAGTGGGGTTGCGGCATTTCCCAGCCCGAAAACATTGGCCAGGAAATTAAGCGTGATGGAAGTGATGGCCGGGTGATGATCCGGGATATTTTTAAATAGCCGGGAGACGGCAGGTCTGAACAGGTTTGAAAGCCGGTGAATCAGTCCCGAATCTTCAATGATCTTTGTGATCCCGAGCCAGAGCGCAACGATGCCGAGTAAGAACAGGGAAACCTCAACCGCAGATTTCGCGCCATCAAAAATGGATTTCGTGAAATCGTCCAGCCGGCCGTTGATGACGGCGAAGATGACGGGGATCGCGATTAACAAAAACCAGATCGTATTCATCGGATCGTGAGCGATTTCTTAGAGGTGTTGAGTTCCACCCGCGCGCCGACCGGTAGCGTAATCTTATGCTTCCCGTGCCCGATATAAGGGCAGTGCACCAGCGGGAAATCCACCTTCATTTGTTGGGATAAGATTCTGTAGATATCCTGATTCTTAAGGCCGCGGAATTCACCCAGGATAAGGCCCCTTACTTTGCGCAGCTTTCCTGCCCATATCCATTGGGTAAGATTTCTATCTACTTCATACAGTTTTTCGTCTACATCTTCCAGAAACAAAATTGACCCCTGCGTATCGATTTCCCATTCCGTACCTATGAGGGCCGTCAGGGTGGCCAGGTTTCCTCCTTTCAGAGTGCCCCGGGCATTTCCGGAGCGGTATACACTCACCGGCGCGCCGGCAAACAGGTTCTTATGGGGAAAGCCGTTGACGGCATTTAAAAACGAGCGGATCGTGAACTGGGAAGGCTCGGAAAAATTGATGACCATGGGTGAGTGAAGAGTAATCAGGCCGGTCCTCTCTGATATCGCATTGAGCAAGGCGCTCAGGTCACTATACCCGGCGAAGATTTTTGGATGGCTCTGAATCAGGTTAAAATCCAGATGGGGAAGAAGTTTCATGGAGCTATATCCGCCCCGCTGCGCAAGGATGATCTCAACCCTTCGATTTAAAAATGCCGTGTGGATCTGTTTAACCTTTCTGCGAGTCGATGGCATTTGGGTAACAAAGCGCTTATGGATAACCTTGAATCCCAGCCGCTCAAGATTTTTTACGCCGACAACGAAATCTTTCTTTTTCTTAACAAGCCAGCTGGGCGTTATCGTATATACAACTTTCAAAAATTCTCCTCCCTGACTTAAAGGCCTGGAGGCCTTTGCCTCCAGTTTCCCCCGGGCACTTCCTGAGCTTATTATTAGTGTCATCTACAGTCAAGAAATAAATATTAAATCTGCAATTCGGGGGACAGGCCATGATAACACTTGACATACAGGGCATCTTTTCCCTACAATTCTCATAGTTGCCGAGTAATTCTTACCCCTTAATTTCCTGCCGTTTATGCCTTACGATCTTCTCCTAACGGGGGGGGGAATCTAAGATGCCGGCAAGCCTCGCCATGCTTTCCAAATCCCGCTTTTTAGCTGGACTTCAGTGCCCACTGAGGTTGGGGTACCCGTGTTACAATCCCGAGCTGGCTCAAGAGAAGCGCCCCGGCCAGCAGGCAATTTTCGCCATGGGCCGCCAGGTGGGCAGACTTGCCACTCAACTCTTTCCCCGGGGCATTCTCATCGATGAGGACCCTCTACATTATAAGGAGGCTGTTCAATCCACCCGCACAATCATGAGCGACCCGAATGTGCCGGCAATCTATGAGGCCGCTTTTGTCCATGATGGTCTCCGGGTTCGAGTGGACATTCTGAGAAGGTGCAAGGATGATCTGCTGATTCGACGGCCGTTTGGCAAGAAAGGAGGAAACATGCCGAAGAATCAGGATCTTAGCGAGATTTTGGCAACAATGGAGAATGAAAAAGTCTCTTAGAGCTTAAGAAGGGAAATGGAGAGATGGGAAAAGGGGGTCGTTTTGGCAAATACGGAGAACAGAAAAGGTTTCAGCGATTACGCCAAAAAAAGAAGTTTACCCTAAACATTATTAAGGACCTGCGAGAAAGAAAAGCCAGCAAGAGTTAGCTGCGCCGTTGGGGCTTGGTCGAGCGTATCGCCAGGGCGAGGCCGAGAGAGCTGTCAGAAATGTAATAAAAGGGCCAATCCAGGAATTAAGGAATTGGATCCATTAAAGGATCGGATATGCTCCTTAAGAAATTGCGCCGCATTGGCTGATTAATTTCTTCGGGATCAGCCTCCTATGGGTGGATGTTCACTCCTCACCTTTTCCATAGTTTCCTCTGAGAGAAATATAGAGTACTTCACAGAGGATCTCCCAACGGATTCCTTCTTCAGTTTTTTTAAGTAAAATAAGATTCTGAATTCCCTTTTCCATCACAGGTGCAATCAGCCTTCCTCCGGTCTGGAGCTGCTCTATCAAGGGAAGAGGTATTTCGAGGCAAGCTGCCGTTAGGCATATTCGGTCATAAGGAGCAAATCTGGGGTATCCGAGTCCACCGTCTTCCCTTATAAGGATAATATCGGTGTAGCCTGCGTTTCTGAGATTTCTTGTGGCAAATTCAAAGGTCACTGGGTCGATCTCCATGGATACAACCAGACCCTCCGCTCCAACGATTTCCCTGGCCAGGGCTGTTCCATAGCCAGATCCAAGACCGATTTCGAGAAATCTGTGGCCCGGGCCCAGATCCAGAGGCTCGTAAAAGAGCGGATAGCTATGGGGGCAGGAAATGGTTGCCTCCTCACCCGGAAGAGGGAGGGGTACCTCAAAATAAGCATAATCCCTGTAATGATCGGGGATGAAATCTTCCCTCGGAACCCGCCGCATAGCCTCCTTGATCCGCTCGGACCTGAGATATCCCTTCCTGATCAACTGCTCTACCTTTTCGGCTCTTTCGGTACCAAATTGTTCCTTGGTCTTAATAGGCTTTTTCGGGGGTGGTATGATCCAGCCTGGCATCTTTGCCTCTTTTCAGAGTGTATTGCGTAGGGCCCAAATCTTTATTTTTGCCATTGGCCAGAGAATGGGATGAAGGTCTCGCCGATCGCCAGGCTCCTTAGAAACCAGTTCCCGCAGGCTCATGATCAGGGTACCTGCCGAGGTCATCTCCGCCAGAGAGGGAGAAACGAACAAAGCATGATCTCCTTGAGATTATCGAAAAAATATTCTAAATGCAAGGATCAGGAGGAATGACCCATCAAAGACCTTGAATGAGATCACGGAACACCTCCGTGGCCAGGGTAACTTAATTTTCCCAATAAATTGGGGGGATAAAAAGTCTCAATTCGAAAGAAGAAAAGAAATTTCTTTCTTATAGATATGGTAAAATGACTACTAGAAAACCATTCGCATCTGCGGGGGAGAATATGGCAAAGTTGGGCAATTTAGTGGCCGGTTTCTTCTTTCTCTTTTCCGTGACCGCTGTTTCTTCGACAATGGGTCAGGAAAATTTACCCGCCCTGATAAAAAAGATCGAGTCCTCGATTGTTGTTATTTTCACTTATAACCGGGAAGAAAAAATCCTCGGCCAGGGAAGCGGCTTTTTTATCAATAAAGAAGGGGATGTGGTCACAAACTACCATGTTCTGCAGAATGCCAGCCATGCGGAAATCGTCATATCCGATGGAGGAAAATACCCCGTCAAAAAGATTCTTGCCGAAGACAAAGAGGGCGACCTCTTGCGGGTTTCAGTAGATATCCCCGGAGACAAAGTGCGGCCTTTGTTGGTACGCCCCACTTTCCCCGAGGTGGGGGAAAGGATTATCGTAATTGGAACGCCCCTTGGGCTTGACAAGACAGTTTCAGACGGCATTGTTTCCGCTGTCCGGGAGATCCCCCAAATCGGCAAGATCATTCAGGTGACGGCTCCTATATCATTTGGGTCCAGCGGAAGCCCTGTGGTCGACATGAAAGGAAAGGTCATCGGAGTTGCCACATTTTTTATTCGGGATGGACAAAACCTCAACTTTGCCATTCCCGGGGAAAGAATCGACCGGCTGACCCTGGGTCTGGCAAAAAGCCTTGCCGAGCGGGAAGAAAGCAGGATTAAAGATTGGATGGCATCTGCCGAAGGGTTTTACACGACTGGGCTTCGTTACCTCTGGATAGAAGACTGTGAGAGAGCCCTTCCTTACTTCATAGAAACGATCCGGAGAGACCCCTATCAAGCCGATGCTTTTTATAGGATCGGATATTGCATGGCCGAGCTTGGACAATACGGGGAAGCGATCGAATCTTACAAACAGGCGATTCAAATCAACCCCCAAGATGCCCATGTTTATAACAATCTGTGCCTGGCCTATGGTAAGTTCGGACGCTATGAGGAAGCTGTCAAATCCTGCAGACAGGCTATTCAGTTTAAGCCAGATCTTGCGGAGGCTCATAATAATCTGGGGTGGTCCTACCATAGGCTCGGGCGCTATGCGGAAGCCATCGAGTCCTGCAAGCAGGCCATCCGCCTGATGCCTGATTTTGCCGCGGCGCACTATAACCTGGGCAATCAATACTTCGCCTTGAAGAAATATGAGCAAGCGGCTGAATCTTACAAACAGGCCATTCGTATCCAGTTCGATTTTGCCGAAGGACACATGAACCTGGGCGCGGCCTATAACCAAATGGGAAGATTTGAGGAGGCGATTGCTTCCTACAAGTTAGCCATCCGCTTAAAGCCTACTCTGGCCGAGGCGCATCTCAACCTGGGCATGACTTTTTTAAAGATTGGAGACAGGGCATCTGCAATCGAAGAATATAGAATTCTCAAAGATTTAAATAAAGAGGAGGCGAACAAACTTTTTAATTTAATTTACGAATGACAAACCATGAAGCCCAGGGTACAGCCAAGACAAAGCCGAAGATCTGGTATCCCACAGGCTACCAGCCCACCTATCGAGTCTCGTCGGCCGAATAGAATTTCAGGATCTCGTCCCCGCCAGTAAAAACGTGCTCGACCTGCTGAAATAAAAATCCTTGCTCTAAACGGATGGCAGCGATACGATGATCGTCAAATGATAAACCAGAATTTGCATTGCCTAACTCAGGAAGTAAAAGTTAAATCCATCCTTTCCAAATCTGGGATTCCTGGGGCAGATTATTGTATCAATCCCTATGTAGGCTGTTCCCATGGATGCAGATACTGTTACGCTACGTTTATGAAAAGATATACTGGCCATACAGAATCCTGGGGAAGCTTTGTGGATGTTAAGATGAATGGACCGGAGGTCCTCCACAGGCAGATAAAGAAGGCGACAAAAGGTCATGTCTTCATCAGTTCAGTAACAGATCCCTACCAGCCTATGGAAAATAAATATCAACTGACCCGGCAATGCCTGGAAATCCTCCTACCCTATCAGTTTTCTGTGGATATACTCACCAAGTCCCCGCTGGTTCTCCGGGATACAGATCTGCTAAAGGAATTTAAAGAAATAGAAGTGGGAATTACGATCACCACAGATGATGAGGAAATGAAGAGAATTTTTGAACCTTACGCCCCCCCTATCAAGGCCAGGATTCAAGCTCTGAGAGCACTTTATAAGAGTGGAATAAAGAATTACGTCTTTATCGGGCCATTGTTACCTATGAATCCCGAAGCCTTCTCTGAGAAAATTAGACCTTATGTTCATGCGATTCTTATCGATCGGATGAATTATGTCTCCAAGACCCTGAAAATATATAAGTTTATGGACTTGAGCCGATGGCTCGATAACGGCTTTATCGACGGGATGATCAATAGGTTGAAGAATGGATTTGCCGGAAAAGATGTACGGATTTGTTGATTCAAGGGGACCCTCGTGACTTCGGCGGACATCATCTTTATTGGTGGGGGTATTGTGGGATTAGCCACTGCTTACAATCTCCTGCAGCGATATCCAGACAAGGCTGTTGCAATCCTGGAGAAGGAAAAAAACCTAGCTTTACATCGAACAGGTCACAATTCAGGAGTCCTCCACTCCGGCATTTACTACAAACCGGGCTCCCTGAAGAAGAACAGTCGTAGTTGATATGGAGATATAAACACGCTCTGCATGGACCTCACCTTTTCTGATTTGATGTGGATAGGGATTGGCAAGGGATGCGGACAAATGTCCTCCTTAATAGCCGGGCGGGGAGTACCGCTTCGATGATTCTCCCCGCAAGTTGCTGAAAAATTTTTGGAGACCGACCGGTCATTTAGGGATAAGTGAGTTACAATTTTTGGAGGTCCCCCATGGCCCCCCAACATTTCCTATGGCAGGAAGCCTGTCAGGAGACCAAGAAATGGTAAAAGTAGCTTTGGTGAAAGGCGCTGATCGGAAGGCCAACATTCGCAAAGCCCTGGAATGGATCGCCGATGACATAGACCTCAAAGGGCGACGTCCGGTCATCAAGGTGAACTTCGTGTCCAGCTACAAGCCTCTCAGTGCCACCCATCCGGACGCGGTGCGACCCATCATTGAGTTCCTCAAAGATCGGGGGGAAGAAGAGATTTCAGTAGCGGAAGGCGCCACCGTGGGGACCACATCGCGAGGCTTTCGGGAGTATGGTTATGAAGCTCTGGCTAAGGAGTACAATCTCAAGCTTATCGATTTGAATGACCCGGACTCCTGGAAGCTCGTATTTGTGATCCACCCGGACATGAAACCCCACCCGGTGAAGATTGCTCAAACCATGGTGGACCCGAATTGCTACATTATCTCGGTCGCCCGGCCCAAAAGCCACCTCCAAGTGGGCGTCACCCTCACGGCCAAAAATGTGATCATGGGATCTATTATGATCATGGATAAGGTCCGGATGCATCCGACTGAGGCGGGAAATAGAGTGCTGGATTATAACCTTTTTACGGTCATGCAGCACCTGCATATCGACTTGGGGGTCCTCGACGGCTTCGAGGGCATGGAGGGCAATGGGCCATTAAACGGCGAGCCAGTGGATCACCGCGTGGCCATCGCGGGGACGGACTATCTTGCAGTGGACCGGGTGGGTACTGAGGTCATGGGTGCAGACTTCGATAACATCCGCTACCTCAATTATCTCTGGGATTGGGGCTGCGGAGAGGGCGACTTGAGCAAAATCCAGGTCGTCGGCGAGACGATCGAAAATTGCCGCAAAGAATATAAAATGGCCCCGCGATTCCTCAAGATGCGGCGGCAGGAAAGGAAAGGCCTGTACCAGGAAATCCCGGTGGATATAGGGTAAATTGGCAGACCTCTAAAGAGACGGTGCTTAAGAAAGGAGATCCAGGATGACAACAAAAATGGGCAGCGACAATTTCACTTATGAGGTCGTCCTCGATTGGGCTAAACTTCCCAAAGGGTGGTCTTTTCTTGAAGCGGTAGATGTGGCGGTGGACAGCAAGGACAGGGTGTATGTTTTCTGCAGGGGTGAACACCCTCTGATCGTGTTCGACCCTGAGGGGAACTTCCTGAACTCATGGGGTGAAGGCCAGTTCAAGCGGCCTCATGGGATCACCCTAAGCCCTGAGGGTAGCCTATATTGCGTGGATGATGGTAATCATGTAGTCCGGAAATACACACCTGAGGGGAAATTGATCGGAATTCTGGGATCACCGGGTCAGGCATCCCCCTTTCAGGAGGGATTGCCCTTCAATGGCCCGACAAAAGTAGCCCTAGATCCAAGGACTGGCGATTTGTATGTGGCAGACGGGTATGGAAATTCCCGGGTTCACAAATTCTCTGCCGATGGAAGGCGCCTCTTCTCCTGGGGCCAGCCGGGCTCCGACCCAAGGGAGTTCAATGTAGTTCATAGTGTTGCCACCGATAAAGAAGGAACCGTATATGTGGCGGACCGAGAGAATCACCGGGTTCAGATATTCGACTCCCAGGGACGTTACTTGACCCAGTGGAATAACCTGCACCGTCCATGCGGCCTGCACATCGCCAGCAATGGTGAACAGTTGTGTTATGTTGGCGAACTCGCCCCGTCGCTAGCGATCAATCAGGACTTCCCCAATTTGGGCCCCCGAATCAGCATCTACAATTTGGAGGGAAAGCGCCTGGCCCGACTGGGGGACATACGGCCCGGGGAGATGTCCCACCAGTTTTGGGCTCCGCATGGTATGGCGACAGACTCCCGGGGAAATCTGTATGTAGGGGAAGTCTCATGGAGTTTCTCCGGCAGCAAACTCAACCCACCCCGGGAACTGCGTAGCTTCCGCAAATTGGTGAGAGTGAAGTAGGATGATGATTGGGTGAAGAATCAGACAGTCTTAGCTGCCTGCATACGGGCCATGAAAATAAGATTACTATTCTAAGAAATCAGGCACAAAAGGCAGGAATATCCACCCCTCTCCTTCCGTCCAGTGTCCTGTATGCAATTAAGACCGATCTCCGGGTAAGGGATTGTTCTCATTCACTGCTGAAATTTTTCTCCGACTGGGGGTTAGGAGGGATAATTCTCACCGCCTATTTGTTCCAGCGTTACGCTTCCAATATGTTCTTCGTTGCGCTCCCATTCCTTTCCATAACTGCTTTGCAATCGTTGCAAAATATCGTCCAGATATTTCTCGAAAGCCCTCCGGCAGCTGATTTCTTTGCCCAACTCTTCTCGCAAGCGGGCATTTTCTATGGCGAAGGAGGCTTGATTACCGAATACAGCAAGATATTTCGGATCCTTTTCGTTGAAACTGCGTTTTTCATCGATCAGAACCAAGCTCAAGGCCCCAACCGACTTGCCCTGAAAGGAGAGGGGTATACATAAGAGTGATGTGATTTTTGGTTCTTCTTGTCCATGATTGAAGAAATCTGAGAAATCCCTTGGTCCTTGCAGCAAGACTGGCTTCCTCTGGCTGACCGCCCAGGCTACTCCTTTTTCCTCAAACTGGCTCACCTGCTTATTCGCTGGTTCAGGAGCATAGGTGTATTGGATCTTCATCGTTCCACTCTTTCCGTCCGTGAGGAAGATGGTGGAGCGGTTTCCCTTTACAAATTTGAGGGACTCCCGGGCAATGAATGCCAGGATTGTGGGCAAGTCCTTAGGGCTTCTGATCACCGAACCAATCTCGAATAATGCCCTTTCAAAGCGTTCAAGATCACTCGGCGGCTTCTCTTCCTCAAGGCTTTTGGCAGATTGTCCCAATAGTTTCTTAAGAATCATTTGTTTAGGAGTCTTTTGACCTCACTTCAAGAGAATAAAAGACCGCATGTAACTCATTTCCAGTTCGGGTCATTCCCGATTTAAAGGAAGCAAGATTTTCTCCGTCGCATTTACCAGTTCTCGAAATGGCTCGATGGAGTTACGTAATTCTTCTTCGGCCTGCCTACGATCCGTGATATCCGTCATAACATTTAATGCCGCCGGGCTCTTCTCCCATTGAATCAAAGCTACTCTATTTTCCAACCACCGGCTGTTACCCTCTTTGTGAATCATTCTGAAAGAGTAGACATGGAAGGGGTCCTCATCCTGCAGCTTCTTTGCATGGGATTCCACAATCTCTCGATCCTCCGGGTGGATAAATTCCTTAAAAAGTTTGCAGGTCAAGTCATCTTTTGCATACCCCAAAATGTCGCATATTCTGGGACTGACAAATCTTAAAATGCCATCCTGAACCACGAGAATGGCTTCATTGGCATTCTCTACCAAGGTATCATATCTTTCTTCTAGGGTCCGCAATGATTCCTTGGTCCGTTTATGATCGGTGATATCTAATGAAGAGAGTACCCTCTTTTTTGTCTCTGGGATCATGGCGATCGTTACTAAAATATCTCGAATGTTCCCCTTTTTGTCCAAGAACCGGTACTCATAATTCCCAGGAACGGCGCCAGGATTCGCATTTCGGGCAAGGTCGTATTCCTTCGTTCTTTCTAAATCATCCTTGGCGACGAATTCTCTCCAACTTTTCTTGCCCTCTACTTCTTCTTTGGAATACCCGGAGAGTTTTTCAAATCCTGTGTTGGCCAGGGATATGATCATGTTTTCTTCAATCATCACAGTTGCAGTTCCTGTATTTTCCAGGAGGGTCCGGAACATTCCTTCCGCTTCTTGTCGTTGCTCCCCCACTCGCCGGCATTCAGTGATTTCCCGCTGCAATTGCTTATCCACCGTTTGCAGTTCAGCTGTACGATTCGATACTAATTCTTCGAGGTGCGCACAGTTTTTTTTCAATTCTTCTTCATTTCGTTTCTGTTCCGTGATATCCCAAAAAATACCCAGGATGCCGACGGTTTCCTCTTTTTCATCCTTGACCGGAGTTTTAACCGTATGCACGATAGAGGTTTGCCCTTCGTGGACATACTTCTCCTCGATACTTTCTAGCTGTCCAGTGGCCAGGATTCTTTTATCATCCGATATGTATTTCTCAGCCAACTCCTTGGGGAAAAAATCATAATCGGTCTTTCCGGAAATATCCTCCGGTTTAATTTTCAAGTCGGCAGCGAAGTTTTGGTTGCAGAATATACAAACTGAATTCTTATCCTTCAGGAATAGTTTTTGCGGTAAATTCTCAACGAGGATTCTGTATTTATTCTCGCTGGCGCAGAGTGCCTCCATCGTCATCTGGCGCTGGGTCTCTGATTCCTTCAATTCAAGAATCTGCGGACGCAGAGCCACCATTTCATTTACCGCTTTTTCTATCGTCAAAAGCTTTTCTATCGTTTCATCTTCCTTTTTCATCTCCCCCCAAACTCCTCTAATTCTTGGCAAGGCCTCAAGCCGCTAGCGATGCGTTTCAATTTCCCAATCAAAGATTTCCGTTCTTATGAGATTTGATGTATTCTTCAATCCTGTTTTGTACTTCAGGTTGAATTCTTAAGAATTTAATCCCCATGCCCCGGCGCATATCATGGGTTTCCTTGCCATATTTATTCGTCCAGACCACTCTGCAAGTCACTTCGATGGACTCTCCGCCATCGGGCATGTGGAGTTTCATAAAAAATTCATCCCCCAGTTCCATCGGGTCGGGTGTCAGGATAAAGGCTCCTCCTTTACTCAGGTTTTTGGTAAACCCCCAGTTTTGCTCTTGAAACTCCACACGCACGATGGTTTCTACCCTTTCATCCTTCCGCCGATTCATTCCCGGTTCTTCTTTTAAGGTGATGATCCCTTCCACCCACGTAACCTTTTCCTTGCCTTGGCCTTCATAGAGTTCTTTCTCGTCGACTTTTTGTTCTGTCTGTATCATGGCAATAGGGCTATCGATACGCGGATGTTCCTTTTCCGAAGGGCCTTGCAATTGTTTCAGGATATTGTCCAGGTAGCGCTCGTAAGTGGTCCGGAGGTCTTTCGCCTTACTCATCTCTTCGAGTAAATCGGCCATTCCCATGGCGGTGGAAGCAAGATTGGCAAAACTGGAAAAAAATTGCAGACTTTTCTCATCGAAGCCGTACTCTTCATTGATCAGCACCGCACTGAGCACCCCCATCATTTTTCCCTTGGACGAAAGGGGAATACTCATGAGCGAAGTAATCTTCCGGTCTCGTTCCTCATATTTGAGGAGGTCTGGGAAAATCCCCAGTCCACCAAGCAAAAAGGGCTTGTTCTGCCTAAGGGTTTTTTGGGCTACCTCCCTTTCTTCAAGCAGACCCACTTGCTTATAGAGTGAATCAGAGGCATTGGTCCATTGGATCTTCAGAATTTCGCTCTTTTCATCCACGAGAAAAATGGTGGAGCGGTTCGCCCTCAGGCAGTTGAGAGACTCCCGGACAATGACTTCTAAGATGGTGTTTAAGTCTTTTTGGGCACTGATTGCTGAGGTGATCTGGAAGAAGGCCGTCTCCAGGCGTTCAATGTGAGTCAATGCCTTCGGTTCCTTAATCTCCTTATGGATGATTCCCATCTTGGGAGATTGTCCTGAGAGCTTACTAACAACCATTTAATAAAAACCCTTTCCTATAATCCACCATCTCCAGAAGAGTGGATTAATATCTCCAGAAAAGTATTGAGGACCGCTAATTGCAGCAGAATTCTTCTTTCCATATTGCGAAGGCATTTAATCTCTTGTTGAATCAGTTCCAAGGCCTGAGAAAGAAATTTTCGGTCTTTCCCATCACGATAATATTGGTTTGTTGCAAATTTTGTTCCTAAGGGGCAGCAATTTTCATTATCGTGTAATTCTTTGATATTTTTAGGTTTCTTACGGGCGAGAAGGAACAACCATTTTATTTGGTGTTAGGAATTATAAATATGTCAAACTTATGACGGTTTAGATATAAATTTCTCTGACATTAATGACTCTAGGCGCTTGAGCAAAAACCACCAGCTGGGTATGGCAGTCAGAAAAATTGTTGGTGCATTTGGCCTGAATTGGGGCCACTAACACTTTGGGGGATCCCCTTTTTATAACTTTCTCCGGAAGGTAAGCCGCAAGAAAGCCTCACCATCTCATATTGAGACCCCACGTATAATTTAATACATAAATTCCTTAGGTTAAGACCTTGTTCATTCTTGTTCACCAAGCTATGGCCTCTATTCCTAAGGAATCATAGGAAGGATGGTTTGGTTTTGAATTCAAGAAAATGCCCATTTTTCCGATAACAAAGATTGTTAAGGGTTATTTCTTATTTTTTTAAAAAAATAGATAAAAGGAGTGGGTTCTTTGTGATCAGGGTACTTTTACCCTTGTTTATTTTGTTTTTCTAACAGTTCTTGAATAAATATAAACCAGATTATCTTTAACAGAAAACAATCCAAGGAGGGACTAAATGATAAGGTGCTGGATGGTTATTCTTTCAACGGCAGTTTGGGCGACCTTCGCCGTGGGACCCTTGTATGCTGGCGAGTATGCCCATTCCCTGGAAGCCAGTCTGAAATACCAATATTTCGATTACAAAGAGAAATTATCTGAGCCGCTGAAGAGCAATGAAACCGGCTTTTTGCCCGGCTTACATCTCACTTACGCCTATCAAGGAGTAAACAACCCTCTCTACGGAAGACTCTTGTTTGAGTATACGGAGGGCAAGACCGATTACGATGGTTCCACCCAGGCCGGGATGCCCGTCAAGTCTAAAACAAACAACAGATTTACAAACTATGAGGCGAACATAGGGTATACCTTTAAACAGAGCCCGACCACGCTACCGGCTAATATAGCCTTTTACACGGGGTTTGGTTATCGCTATTGGAATCGGGGACTGGATGGGCAACTTCCCTACAGTGAAGAGTACTCGTGGAAGTATATTCCGGTAGGGTTGCGGGGAACATATCGGATCAATGAGAAGTGGACGGGTGAAGTCGATCTCGCTTTATGGATTATGTTTGACGCCGAGATTCAGGTTAACTTCTCCAACTGGGACCCCAATTTTAACAACCCCAAAAAGTCCCTGGGCAATACCTTGGGTTGGAAAATAGAAATTCCCTTTAATTATATGTTTCTTAACCACTGGTCCCTGGAGTTTGCCCCTTCATATGAATTCTATGGCTTCGGCAAGAGTGATCCATTTACTGTCACTTATGCTGGGGTCCCAGTCCTTTCTGGTTACGAACCTGATAGTAGAACCAATATATATAGCATGCGCTTAGGAGTGAAATTCCATTTTTAAAAAGTTCCGGTGAGGGCCCGCCTTCTGGCAGACCGTCGGACTAGCTCCGGTTCCATTGTTGAGGTCATCTACGGGTTGTTAAACTGGCCGACATCCAACCATTCAGCCAGCATGGAGGCGTGAGCTGGATCCAGGTAGGAGGCAGAGTAAAGAAAGACCGTTCCCACCGAGGTCCTGATCTGGGCGATGTCCCCATATCCCGCTTGTCCCGTCATTTGCTCCAGACAGGCTTGGATCTGCTCGTGGGTCAGGCCAAAAGGCGGACCTTGAAAGATGTCAAGGGAAATGGGGCGGCGGAAATCATTTAACCGGAACTCGCTTTTTCGTACCGGGAGTATACTCGGAAGGCAGTGATGTGTCAATGAATCTGAGCAGAAGATGTTGGGTTTTTTGGGGGCCGCTTCAGCGGGGATTCATGGGATAGCCGAGATATAAGAGATCCATGTAGGCATCAAATCCACCCCGCCAGGATCATCCATTATTGATGGAGGTCTGCACGATTGCGACAGTACTCGATTGGTATAGAAATTCACCTCCACTCCGTAAGGAAGCGTGTGCCTGGAAAAGATAACAGAGGTTATTCCATTCAAGGTAAATTTCATCTAATGTAGTACCAACCAGGTAGCAGTTCTCTATTGAATTTCGATCAACAGCCAGGAGTATCCTTCCGCACCTAACATTGAAGCCCATCTTTTTTCCAGGAGAAAATCTCCACTCTTAGGCGTAACCTGTCAATCACCGCTTTGGGGAAAAAGTCGTTACCCAGCTTGACAATCTCCGTCAGATCAAATCTCAATTATTATCGAATCAACTCTTTTGGCCTAATCTGAGCCGTCGAATTCATTTAAAGCTATTTTCCTTAAATGTCGATAATCATAGTGGAGTTGCGCGATGGTTCATTTTGTGACAGTAAAGGAGTTGGGACAGTACCTGAAGCTTTCCGAAGCCACTCTATACAAATTGGCCGCATCAGGGAAAATCCCAGGTTTCAAGATCGGGGATTCCTGGCGATTTGACATGGGGGAAGTCCAGAAACTGATCAGAAAAGGAAGGAAGGGGAACAATAAATATAAGAAGCCGGGTATCCCACATTCGAAAAAAGAGGTTACCCCCTAATATCAACTTTTATTTCTTCTTCCCCGGCACAATGGCCTCCTTAGCGGCTTTTGCCACCCTCATCTTTACGACCATCTTAGCCGGTTTCTCTATCTCCTGACCCGTGGCTGGATTTCGCCCCGTACGCGTTCTACGCCTGGTTAGGTCGAGGCTCCCAGAGTAAACATATTTTTGCTCCGAGTAATAATTAGCATCCATGCAATTCAATGCAACCCAATCAAAACTCAATTCTTTTACTTAATTTTTTAATTCGATCGGACGATAAATATAAAAAATCATTCATATTTCATTAGAGAGAGGTCTCGGTTTAAAAATGGACCCCCCAAAAATCATCGTTCGTTACGCCGACGGCCGAATCATCAAGGGATACTGCCAAGATTTTTTTCCGAACAAGCCCGCTTTCCATATCCGCCTGGCTCATCCTGAAGTTTCCAATGAGACCGTAGAGGTTTTGCTCAAAGACCTGAAAGCCGTGTTTTTTGTTCGGGATTTTGCGGGAGATCCGAAATATAAAGAGCAGAAGATATTTCCGGACGGAGCGAAAATATTTGGGCGAAAGGTGGAGGTAACGTTTAAGGACGGTGAAGTGATGATCGGATCCACTTTAGGTTACGAACCTCAGCGGCCTGGTTTTTTCCTCTTCCCCAGCGATTCCCATTGTAACAATCTTAGGGTTTTTGTGGTATCCCAAGCAGTAAGCAAGGTCCAATATCTCTAAGTCCTCCCTTTCAGCCATTCAATAATCACTAGAAACCTCCCATATTTTCGCGATCTCCTGTTTTTACAGGGTAAACCTACGATTGGGATTTGGGGGCACTTTTCGCTTGACAATGGATGTATTTTGGCATAATTCTTTACTTGTATATTCCCAGTTCCTAATTAACCAACGACTCAGCCCCTAACCTTTTGGAGGAAAAAATGAATTGGATTCCCCAGAAGATGCCAATATGACGCCTCCGGGGAATTTTTTCCTTAGGAGGCTTCTTAAATTTACCTCTCAAAAAAGCAAACTCTGATCTCCCTTTGATTTCCGTCCGTTCTAAGGGCTATCTTCACTTGGGAGAAGAGAGCCACACCTTGCTCTCTTTTTCACATCCCTTAGCAGACAATTCTTGCTTTTAGAGAGTCTCAATGAAATGGGGATACCCCCCGTTTTTTTCATGCCAATTTATAAAATAGGAGGATCGCATTTAATAAGCCATACAGGGAACAGAGAAACCCTGACAAAATCTATAAACAAAGGGGGGTGAGATTCTTTTAATTTAGTGTGACAGGGCCGCAGTACAGTTAACCTTTGCTTAGGAAAGGAGGAGGAAAATGGGTATCTTGAAGAATACAAGGAGCTTGCTTTTGGCAATCTTGGCTGTGGCAATCTTTATGGGACTTGCTCCCATCGCCGAGGCCCAGATGCAATATGCTATCGGTATGACTCCGTATGGTATCAGTAATGTGGAGCGGGTTGCCCGACTGCCAGAGGGCGTCTTCATTGAGGGCTCCGTAAGTGATCGGGAGGGAAACCTCTGGTTTGTTGAGATCGGAAGTGGTTGGATCTCTCGGTTAACTCCGCAAGGCAAATATGAAAAATTCTATGATACGGGTTACCAATGGGGACCCAATGGCATGGCTATGGACAGGGAGGACAGGCTCATTATAGCCCACCGTCAGTTA
>Ga0187886_1000745_pt1 | contig 35521 bp, 33 predicted proteins | sample June2016WEW_20_1_FD_133001 | JGI IMG/M metagenome (GOLD analysis project Ga0187886, IMG submission 133001) | Peatland microbial communities from SPRUCE experiment site at the Marcell Experimental Forest, Minnesota, USA - June2016WEW_20_150 | ecosystem: Environmental > Terrestrial > Soil >...
ATTCAGGCGATTATCAAGGGGGCCCGGACGGGCGAGATCGGAGACGGGAAGATATTCGTGCTGGACCTCTACGAGGTTATCCGGATCCGCACGGGCGAACGCGGCGGCAAGGCCATAGGATAAGGGAGGGGTGGAAAGATTATTTGTATTCCCCCTCGCGAGACTGCATCACAATGTCACTGCGAGTGAGTGAAAAGGCATAAACAATAGGAGCCTAACACACCCCTTTTGCCCGTTCACAATAACAGACAGCGACGATTCAGTCTCAAATGCGAGGGGGTTTCATTTATGTTACCGCGTATCCGTAACCAGTATCTTCGGCTCCATCATATCCAGGATGGCATATTTGAGGCCTTCCCTTCCCAGACCTGAATCCTTTATACCCCCATAGGGCATGTGATCTACACGGAATGTGGGAACGTCATTGACAATGACGCCTCCGACTTCCAGGTTTATAAACGCGTAGTTTATTTCATTCATGTTATGAGTGAAGATTCCAGCCTGTAATCCGAAGTTCGTATCATTTACCATATGGACTGCTTCTTGAATGGTTGTATAAGGCTCTACGGTAACCACTGGCCCGAAAACCTCGAGACAGTTGACCTTCATCGATCTCTTCGTGTTTGTGAGCACTGTTGGATCACAAAATGCACCCTCTCTTTTCCCGCCGCAGACAGTTTTTGCACCGCCGCTGACTGCCTCTCTCACCCAGTCTTCGACTCGTTTCGCATTCGGTTCATCGATCATGACAGAGATCTGTGTTTCTGGCTTGAGAGGGTCACCGAATCTTAAGCTCTGTGCGCTCACGACGAATTTCTCCAGAAATTCATCAAAAATCTTTCTTTCCACAAAGATCCTCTGGGCATGGATGCAGATCTGCCCCGAGTAGGCAAAACCGCCGAAAATGCACCTTTTCACGGCAAAGTCGATATCGGCACTTCCGCATACAATGACGCCGGCGTTCCCGCCAAGTTCGAGGACCACTTTTTTCTTGCCCGCATCTTTCTTCATTTTCCATCCCACCTCCGGTGAACCTGTGAATGTGAGAAGCTTGAACCTCTCATCTGTCACAAGCTTCATTCCCGTCGTTCGATCCATCGGAATAATGGACAGCGCCCCTTTCGGCAAGGAGGTCTCGTCGATGATTTTTGCGAGTTCCAGCGTGGAAAGCGGCGTTGCCGATGCCGGTTTCACTATGATAGGGCAACCTGCTGCTATGGCCGGTGCGATCTTGTGGGCGGCCAGATTCATCGGGAAGTTAAAAGGAGAGATGCCTGCCACGAGACCCACGGGAAAATATTTTACGAGCCCTTCCTTATCTTTACCGCCGGGAGTCCAGTCAAGGCTTAAATATTCTTTGGGAAGCCTCTTCGATTCTTCTGCCGCGATGAGAAAAGTCTGGCTGGAGCGGTCAATTTCGGCGCCTGCATATATCAGAGGTTTTCCCGACTCCTGTGCTAGCACCCTTGATAAACGGTCTTTCCTCTGCATAAGGGTATTGGCAATGTACCTGAGAATCTCAAATCGCTCGAAAGAGCTTAGTCCCTTCATGGCATTTTCCGCCGACTGAGCTTTTGAGATGGCTTCTTCCAGATCAGTTTCGCGGCCCAAATATGTCTCAGCAAAGACCTCATTGTTATATGGGTTAGTGACTTTCAGAATTTTGTCGGTTTTTTGAAATGATCCGCCAATGCAAATGTCATATGTATCCATCATAACCCTCCTTCCCTTACTGCACTTTAATTCCCTGAAAGTTGTGACCAAAATGATCCGCAGTGCTCAAGATTTTCATAGTAAGCATTGTCAATGATTATATCAGGAAATGACGAAAAATACATCCCCTGTCAGGTCAGTGCATGCGGTGTTATGCCTGCATTTCCTTGTCTCGCGGCATATCTTAACAAGTGTTTCCCCTGTGTATCCGTATGTTCTGGATATTACAGCATAGAGTTGAAGACTACATGGGCTATTGACATATACAGTTATTTCTCATATATAAATTCTCTTTATTCATTGAATCCTTCAAGGACATGCGTTTGAAGAGAGGAATTGTCGCATGAAATACTGGAGAAAACCCCTGGATCTGGAGAGCATCAAGGCGAGCAGGGGAAAGGTAATCATTATTGAGGATCGATGCAAAGGGTGCGAATTCTGCGTCGCATACTGTCCGCGGGATGTGCTTGGCATGTCGCAGACATTCAATGTAAGAGGCTATCATACGCCTGCAGTCATAGACGAGTCAAAATGTGTCAATTGCCATTTCTGCGAGGCCCTGTGTCCGGAATTTGCAATATACTCTATAGAGGCAACTGAAGAGATGCAGGGTGAGACGGCCCGGTCTCGAAGGAAGAATAAGTAAGGGAGAGAACTTACCGCATGCCGTTTAAAGAAGTATCTGTTATTCGAGGAGAGCTGCATGGCTGACAAGGCTGTATTGACGGGGACCTATTTCATGAACGGTGACTATGCCTGCTGCGAGGGCGCTCTGGCTGCGGGCTGCCGATTTTTCGCAGGGTATCCGATTACCCCGGCAACGGAGATTGCCGAGCGCATGTCTCGCAGGCTGCCGGAACTCGGTGGCATATATATACAAATGGAAGACGAGATTGCCTCCATGGCGGCTATCCTCGGCGCAAGCTGGGGAGGCGTGAAGGCCATGACCAGCACGTCTGGTCCGGGCTTTTCCCTGATGATGGAGAATATCGGTCTCGGAATCTGTACGGAGACACCGTGTGTGATCTGTAATGTGCAGAGGGCGGGGCCGAGTACGGGACTCCCGACGCTCGTCGGCCAGGGAGACATGATGCAGGCCCGCTGGGGATCACACGGCCATTACGAGGTCATTGCGCTTGCTCCATCCAGTCCCCAGGAGATGTTTGACCTGACCATCCGTGCATTCAATCTCAGCGAACAGTACCGTATACCCGTCATGATCATGGCCGATGAGGTGGTCGGTCACATGAACGAGCGTGTCGTCATCCCACGGAGGGAGGAAATAAAGCTTGTCGGGCGGCGGAAACCCAAGGTATCTCCACACGATTATCTGCCCTATCACCCTGATCCGGACGGGGTCGCCCCTATGGCCAACTGCGGTGACGGCTACAGAATCCACATCACAGGTCTGACGCATGATGAGCGCGGTTATCCGGGAATGGACGAGAAGACACAGGCGCAGATGGTCAATCGCCTGATCCAGAAAATCGTAAGCAACAGGGACAAGATTATCCGGACGGAAAACATTTACCTCGATGATGCTGATGTCGTTGTAGTTGCTTACGGAATCAGTGCACGGTCCGCCAGACAGGCCGTGCGCGATGCGCGCAGCGGCGGCATACGTGCGGGACTTATCAAATTGGAAACGGTATGGCCCTTTCCCGAGACACTTATCAGAGATGTGGCAGCCCGGGTGCACGCCCTCATTATGCCGGAAATTAACGCGGGCCAGATGGTTCTTGAATTGCAGCGGTGTGCCGGAGGCGCGTGTCCCGTTCATCTGGTGTCCCACTTCGGCGGTTCCATAATCCATCCTGCAACCATCTTAAGCGCCATTAAAGACGCTATAAAGGGGAGAAAATGAAGACGAAAAAGGCAGAAAAGACCGTGCCGCGGCATCCCATGGAAGAATTGATCCGGAGTGAGCGGCTCCCCCATATATGGTGCGCCGGGTGCGGCATCGGCACCGTTTTCGGGTCCATAATGGCAGCCATCCAGAAATCAGGCTACGACCTGGACAAGACTGCCATTGTTTCCGGAATCGGCTGCACCGCGCGGATGGCCGGATATATCCGGCTGGATTCTTTTCACACAACGCATGGCCGAGCGATTCCATTTGCCACAGGCCTGAAGCTGGCGAATCCGGAGTTGAAGGTGCTCGTAGTCTCCGGTGACGGTGACTTGCTTGCTATAGGGGGCAATCATTTCATCCATGCGGCCCGGCGGAACATTGACATCACCGTCATCTGCGTGAACAACCTGAACTATGGGATGACTGGCGGGCAACTCGCTCCCAGTACGCCTTTCGGGGCTAAGACTACCACAAGCGTCACAGGCTGTCCGGAGGAGCCGTTCAATTTCTGTTATCTGGCCTCTGCATGTGGGGCGGTTTACGTCGCACGCTGGACATCTTTGCATATACGCAGACTCACAAACTCCATTACTGAGGCAATGCAGAAGCGCGGTTTCGGGTTCGTCGAGATACTGACTCCCTGCCCTACCTCCTTCGGGCGCCGTAACAAGATAGGTACTGCCCTGGAGACTCTAAAATTTTATCATGAGCGTTCTGTCATTCGCAATGATATCGACCCGAAAGAAGCGCCCATAGACTTCGGCAGCAATATTGTGGTGGGAAAATTTGTGGACACGGGAAGGCCGACATTTATGGATAACTATCAGTTGAGCTGCAAGAATCGAATCGGGGACTGGCCGGATTTTGAAGGCACGATCCTACCGGAAAATCAGTCAGGGTGATGAGATATACTATCATGAATAATGAAAAGCACATTCTTATAACGGGCTTCGGTGGACAGGGGGTCATCATGGCCGGCGACATCCTCGGCAGGGCTGCTACCCTTTACGACGGAAAATTTGCCACGATGACGCAGGCCTACGGCCCGGAGGCCCGGGGCGGCGCCTGCTCGGCCCAGGTTATTATCAGCGAAGAGGAAGTCCTTTTCCCTTACATAAAGGAGCCGCATGTCCTGATCTGTCTGAGCCAGGAAGGCTATTCCAAGAATATCGGCAGTCTGCGTGACGGCGGCATGCTGATTCTGGATGCGGATCTTGTGCGGACAAAAAACATTTCTTCAGACGTCACCGCATACAATATACCGGCGACCCGCTTCGCCGAAGAGCTGGGCAATAAAATGATGGCGAACATAGTTATGCTCGGATTCCTTGCTGCCATATATGATTTAGTAAGTGCGGGGGCTTTGCGCAAAGCCATGTTGACATCCGTGCCGGCGCCAACGAGGAAAATAAATACACGGGCCTTCGAGCGCGGCAGTGAATACGGTAAGGCTACCCTCAAGAGCCGGGCAAAACAGGGCAGGTTGGCAAGGGATTAGTGATGCATAGGAGTTCCTCAACCAGCAACCTGAAAAAAGCCGTTCTCCTGGTAGGCTCCGGTTACGGCGCCCTTAAGGTGGCTCAGGACCTCTCGCAATCCGGCCTGCCCTTGGTCTGGGTCACGAAAGCGATTCACTTTCTGGAACACCCAGGGGGAGCCGCGCCCTTTACAGATTACCCTGAGGATCTGGATTTCCAGTTCCGCCCGCTGTACCTGCAGGTAACGCGTCATCCACTGGTTACCGCCTTAACCCATGCACGCATCGAGGCCATCAAGCGGGGTCCCGATGGTTATCGGGCCGTCATCACTCAAGACCCCATATATGTAGACTACGACCTGTGCACCGGATGCGGGCGCTGTATGGATGTGTGTCCCCTTCAGGATTCGAGTCATCCTCCCCTGCGAAGAACACCGGCCTATTGCCCTTCCCGGGCCCTTGATTTAGATAAGCGCAAGCCCGCTCCCTGCAGGATAAGTTGCCCTCTCGGCGTGAACGTTCAGGCCTATATGGCGCTGACTGCAGTTTCCCGATTCGACGAGGCCCTTGATGTCATCAGGCAAGACAATCCCCTGCCGGGCATATGCGGGCGCGTCTGTCACCACCCCTGCGAGGACGCCTGTCGCCGCAGTTCGCTGGACCAGGCGGTGGCGATCTGCAGCATCAAACGTTTTCTTGCCGACCGTGAAATGGCGGAGCGACGGCCGCGGTTACCGGGCGCCCAAAAGCCGGGAAGGCCGGAAAGAGTGGCCATAGTCGGCGGCGGTCCGGCCGGCCTTACGGCCGCCTACTTCCTCAACCGGGAGGGTTTCAGCGTCACCGTATTTGATGCCCATCATGAAGCGGGAGGAATACTGCGGATGGGAATCAATGCCTTCAGACTTCCCCGTGCCGTCCTGGACGCCGAAATACAGGCCATCGCAGATGCCGGCGTAGAGATACGTACAGGCGCACCGGTCCGCTCCATCAGGGATCTGATTGATCAGGGTTTCCAGGCTGTCCTTCTGTGTACCGGGGCGCACCGGGATCTCCGCCTCAATATACCCGGTGAAGATGCGAAGGGTGTATATGGCGCCCTGGAGATGCTGAAGAAACTTAACACCGGTGGTAAGCTGAATTTTCGGGGCAATGTAGTCGTCATCGGTGGCGGCAATTCCGCCATTGATGCGGCCCGGTCCGCTATCCGGCTGGGAGCTAAATCCGTCACCATCTGCTACCGCCGTAAGCGCAGCGATATGCCGGCGCACGGATCAGAGATACGGAGAGCGCAAGAGGAAGGGGTAAAGATTGAATACTTGGTGGCGCCGGTCCGGATCGTTTCCCAGAGAGGAAGAGTGAGCGGCCTTGACATGATCCGCATGAAGCAGGGCGCCGTCGATGAAAGCGGACGAAGAAAACCCGAACCGGTCAAAGGTTCAGAGTTTTTCCGGCCGGCAGATGCAGTAATTATAGGCATCGGACAACAGCCATCCTTAGCGGAAACGGGGCTCGGAAAAGAGCTGATTACAGGCCGGTCCGGGACGATTAATGTGGATGCGCGGCTCTCGGCCTCGCAGGCAGGCGTTTTTGCCGCCGGTGACGCGGTGACCGGACCCGATACGGTGGTAGGCTCTATGTCTCAGGGCCGCCGGGCCGCTGCATGGGCTGTGGAATATCTTACGGGGACATCTCCCTTGTGGGGTGCGCTGCCTGATGAATCTCGCGGCGCCGGTGAACATGTGGAAATTTCCGAGGACACTCCCCGAAGGTTTCGACCGGAAATGTCACGCAGGCAGGCGAAACTGAGAAGTCGGGATTTTAAAGAAGTGGAACTAGGACTGACCGAGGAGCAGACGGTGGCTGAAGCCTCACGCTGTGTTCACTGCAGCTCCTGCTGTGAGTGCCGCCTATGTGAAAGCGTCTGTAGTGATATAGGGGCCATCAATCATTTCAAGAACAGACAGCTCTTGACCGTTTCCAGTCCTGCAGTCATTGTGGCCGGCGATGAAGAGATTGCGCACCTGGACTTGGCCGACGAGGAACGCGTCTACCGCGTGGGAGACTTCCGGAGCGCTACGGACCTCGTGAATGTATTGATAGCCGGCAGTGCATCGGCAGGTCAGGCCATGGCGGAGTGCTCCTCCCTACGGACCAACGGTGTCCCATGCCAGCCGGTCCCAATCGCTTCTGAAGAGGAAGTGCGGTTCGGGGTATTCACCTGCACGTGCAACGGAACCCTGGCAACCCCTGGCGCGCTTGAGCGTATCCGGGATATGGCACTGAGGATGCCCGGCGTGATGCACAGTGAGCTGATTTTTTCGGCCTGCCATCCACGCGGGGCAGATCAGATTGCCGCCGCCGTGCGGGAGCACAGGCTGGGCAGAGTCATTTTGGCCTCCTGCGTGTGCTGCCCCCTGGAATTTCAGTGCATTTCCTGTAACGATCAAAGAAACCGTGCCCGCATCCATCTATTTGAGAGGAATGGCCTCGACCGCTGCCGGTTTGAAACAATCAACATCAGGGACCACCTGGGTTCTCTAAATTTATCGGAAGAAATGCTCGTAGAAAGAATGCGTAATTTTCTGAGAGAGGCCTTCATTCGCGCCCGGGTCATGGGGCCGCTGCGCCAGAGCGCGACGAAGATTGGAAACCGGATACTGATTCTGGGCGGTTCGGAAGTGGGCATGAGCTGCGCCCTCAACCTGAACATGCAGGGATTCAAGGTGCGCCTGGTCCATCGTTGCAGTCTGAAGGATGACTCCGAAGTGCCCAAGGAGATACGGGAAAGGCCTGTGAACCGCGTCGCTGGGGCTTCTATCACGCACGTAGAGGAAGCCCTTATTGAAGGAATCAAGGGGCACTTGGGCGATTTTACGGTGGCCGTGCGTGAAAACGGCGTTCGCAAGAATTTCCATGCAGATATAGTCTGTCTTGCTGACTTGAACGTCCTTCCCCTTGCAATTCCCGTGGGAATGTTCGGCCTCAAGAAATTTTATCGCTACAACTTTAAATTTTTCCACAGCCCTCAGATCGGCGTCTACCGGGTAATGCCCAGGACACTCAAGAGAGTGACGGCTTTCCAGGCAGGAGCGGCCCTGGCCGCGCACGTGGCAACTACGGCAGCAGAGGCCTTTTTGAAAGACCATGAACTCAGTCCCAAGGTGGATCGGAAACGATGCCGCGGTTGCGGCCGCTGTGTCGAGATATGTCCTTTTGACGCCGTAAAACTTGTAGCCAACGAGCGCGGCTTTTACACGGCGGAAGTATTGCGCTACAACTGTGTTGGGTGCGGCGGCTGTGTGGGACGCTGTCCAGTGACTGCCATGGACATGCCCTACTTTACAAATCGGCTCCTGGAAGAGATCGTTGCGGGCGCACTGGTCAGGGAGTAATTATATGGAACCGGTCCGTATCTTAGGGATATGCTGCAACTGGAGTCCTTTCGCCTGCTACAACGCAGCAGGGATGACGGGGATGAGCATGCCTGCGAACTTCCACCTGATACGGGTAATGTGCATAGGCCGCATCAACCAGGCGCTGATCCTGAGAGCCTTTGAATTTGGCGCAGACGGCGTAATCCTCCTGGAATGCACGGACGAGGATTGTCGTTACGGCCCGGGACCTGAAGTGGGTCATGAAAATGTGCACCGTGTACGCAGGATCCTCCACCTTCTTGGAATCCGCCAGGAACGGCTGGTGGAGCGCACATTTGGCGCCAATGAAAAAGAAGAACTGGTTCAGACTTTATGGAATTTCACGGAAGAGATGGAGGCGCTGGGTACTCTCATGGCAAAGAACGGCCGAAAACATGAGGAGTTAAAGAGTTGAACGACCCGAAGATCGATCAGATGATTGTGGATATGTCGCTGTACCAGTGCCTGGAGTGCGGCAAGTGTACAGCTTCATGCCCGCGAAGGCTGTCAGGCAAGGAGTACTCCCCCAGATTATTGGCGCACAAGGTGATCGCCGAGCGCCAGGACGAGGCCTACATCGAAAATTCGGTCTGGGAATGTCTGACCTGCGGCTTATGCCGTGAACGCTGCCCCTCGGGCGTGGATTTCAACCGTTTCATCATGGAAATGCGTACGCTGTTGGCCAAAACAAAAGGCTTGAAGGGCTACCGCGCCCACGACGGCGCCATTCATTCCTGGATGAGGATGATGACTGCCCCGCACCTCAAACAGAACCGTCTCGACTGGCTGGATGCAGGCATTAAGGTGGCTTCATCCGGAGAAGTGGCATTCTTCACCGGATGCGCGCCCTATTTCAATGTCTTCTTTGCCGGCATCGATGTGGATACCCTCTCTATAGCGAGAGACAGTATACGGTTGTTGAACTTCCTGGACATAAAGCCTGTTCTGCTGCCGAATGAAAGATGCTGTGGACACGACCTGCTCTGGTCTGGGGATATTGAAAATTTTGAAGCGCTCTGCCGGCTGAACTACACATCCATCAAGGACGCCGGGGTGAAGGAGATCATAGTTTCGTGCCCCGAGTGTTTCCAGGTCTTAAGTGAACACATGCCTCGTATCATACCGGGGTTTGATATTAGAGTCACCTTGCTGCTGGATCTCCTCCAGCGGGAAATGCAGCTGGGCGGCACGGCCTTCCGACCGCTCAAGCGTAAGGTCACCTTCCAGGATCCATGCAGGCTTGGGCGCATGCTGAACCGCTGTGCCGGCCCGAGAGAATTGCTCGGCCTGATTCCGGAGATGGAGTTTCGGGAAATGGAAAACTCGGGCAGGAGTGCGTTATGCTGCGGCAATTGCGGATTCATCAATTGTGATGCCTCCTCCAAACAGATTCAGGTGCAGAGACTCCAGGAGGCGCGTGCAACCGGTGCGGACCTTCTCGTTACGGCATGTCCCAAATGCATGATCCATCTCACCTGCACCATACGTGATCCGTTGATGCATGGGAAGAAGATACAAATGGAAATACGGGATCTGGTGTCCATTCTGGCTGACCAGATCGAGTAGCATAGAGGTTTGAATAAAGAGGGCGATGAATGGAAGAATTAAAACAAAATAACACAATCAGAATAGGCGTCTATGTATGCCAGTGCGGATCGAATATCGCAGGCGTTGTCGATTGTGACGCAGTAGCGGAGTATGCGGGCAAACTGCCGGGCGTCGTGATTTGCCGGAACCAGGGCTACACATGCTCCGAGCCCGGCCAGAATCAGATCAAGAACGACATACAGGAATACGCTCTCGACCGGGTAGTGATTGCCTCATGTTCACCGCGGCTCCACGAGGCGACGTTCCGGCAGTGCGTCAGTGAGGCGGGACTGAATCCCTACCTCCTGGAAATGGCGAACATCCGTGAGCAATGCTCGTGGGTGCACGGCCATGCTGCCAAGGAGGCCACTACCAAAGCGAAGGATCTGGTGCGCTCCGCCGTGGCGAGAGTCCGCCTGCTTGATGCACAAACAGAAATGGAGGTTCCCGTTACGCCCGCAACCCTTGTCATAGGCGGCGGTGTGGCGGGCATCCAGGCGGCGCTTGATCTGGCTGATGCAGGCTACAAGGTGATACTCGTCGAAAAACAGCCGAGCATAGGCGGCATTATGGCGAGGCTCGACAAGACCTTTCCCACTATGGACTGTTCCATCTGAATACTCGGGCCGAAGATGACGGATGCCGGTCGGCATCCCAACATTACGCTGCTGACGATGAGTGAGGTGAAAGAGATCACGGGGTTCGTGGGCAGCTTTCACGTGCGCATACTGAAGAGGTCGAGATATGTGAAGGAGAAGGAGTGCACGGCCTGCGGCGACTGCGTTGAGGTCTGCCCGGTCATCATTCCCGATGAGTTCAACATGGGCCTGAGCTCCCGCCGGGCCATCTATTCGCCTTTTCCACAGGCAGTCCCTTCGGCATATGCCGTGGATATCACCCGGTGCCTGGGCCACAATCCCATCATCTGCGGAAAGTGCATCGAGAAATGCAAGAAACGCTGCATCGACTTCGACATGAACGATGAGGAGATGGAGTTCGACGTCGGTACAATCATCGTGGCCACGGGGATGGAGGCTTATGATCCGGCTATCCTCGATGAATATGGTTACACACGCTATGAAAACGTGCTGACGAGCATGGAGCTGGAGCGGCTCATCAATGCCGGCGGACCGACCGGCGGTAAGGTCATCCGCCTGACGGATGGCAAGATTCCTAAGTCCGTCGCCTTTGTCCAATGCGTGGGGTCCAGATCCCAGCGGCGGGGCCGGCCTTACTGCTCGAATGTCTGTTGCATGAACACTGTGAAAAGCACGATCATACTCAAAGAACACTATCCGGACATAGAAGTGAAGGTGTTTTATATTGACATCCGGGCCTTCGGCAAGGGATTCGAGGATCTGTTCCGGCGAAGCAAGGGCATGGGTGTCCGTTACATCCGCGGCCTTCCCGGTGACATAAAACAGGACCCCGCAACTGGGGATCTGATACTGACGGTGGAAAACACGGCGACCAATGAGTTGGATAGCCACCATACCGAAATGGTCGTCCTTGCTGTCGGTCTCGAACCGCCTTCGGACATGAAGGTTATTCAGGAGATGCTGGCCCTCCAGACAACATCCGACGGCTTTTACCTGGAAGCCCACCCGAAGATGCATCCTGTGGATGCGGCGACCCGGGGGATCTTTTTTGCCGGTTGCGCCGAAAGTCCCAAAGACATAAAAGATTCCGTTACCCAGGCTTCTGCGGCCACTGCCCGGGCCATGCGCCTCATGAATCCCGGTTCGCTCAAGGTGGAGGCGATCACAGCAGAAGTTGACTCCGAACTGTGTAACTCCTGCGGCCTGTGCGTAAAGGTATGCCCTTACAATGCCATCACCGTGGATACGAAGGCAAAGACGGCGGCGGAAGTCACCGAAGCGGCATGCGCGGGATGCGGCACATGCGCGGCCGAATGTCCCACCATGGCCATCACGATGAATCATTTCACTGACGCGCAGATCGAGGCTCAGATTGACGCCGTCCTGGAAGGGAATGCGGCCGACAGGATACCGGTCTTCGCGTGCAACTGGTGCTCCTATGCGGGCGCCGATTTTGCCGGTGTCTCGCGGCTCCACTATCCGCCCAACACCCGCCTGATCCGGACCATGTGTTCCGGAAGGGTGCACGAGAAGTTCATCTGGCGCGCTTTCGCCAAGGGGGCTCCCGTAGTACTGGTATCGGGCTGTCACATCGGCGACTGCCACTACATGAACGCCAATCAGTGGACGGAGCGGCGTATCAAACGCATCTGGAAGAAGATGGAAAAGATGGGCCTCCGCACCGAAAGGCTAAACCTGGAATGGATAAGCGCGGCGGGAGGGCTTCGCTTCCAGGAGGTCATGGAGAAGATGGAAAAGATCAGAAAAAGCGTCACTCCCAAGGAAATCGCCGAAACCATGCGCATCGTGAAAGAGCAAAAGACCCGTTCGAAAGGCAAGGCGTTGGCCACTGCAAAAGATGGTTAATTGATTTCAAAATGGTGCTCAGATGAAAAGATTATATCTTTCTACTACCGACAAGAAAATAGGCGGCGTCTGCGCTGGCATCGGAGAGTATTTTGACCGGGATCCCACCTTGATAAGAATTATTTTTGTTATGCTTGTCCTGTTGTCATTTGGGTTTGCGATTCCCGCCTACTTTGCCATGTGGTTCATAATTCCGAAGAGGCCGGATACATCGCAGGATCGGGATTAGGACAAGAAGGCGCGAGAGCGATGAATTGAATAATATGTTCCTCGCGATTAAGAAAATGAGCCCCGGAGGCCCTTCCGGGGTTTTTCTGTTTTTGCACGAGTTGATATGACAGCCGCATTTATGCGATAAAGAACCATCATGTTAGAACAAGACATTATTATAGAGAAGGAAGATCACGCAGGGGAGTGGTCTTACCGCTGGCTCATAGGCCTCGTTAACCTTTTTCTCAGCTTCGCTACGATGAGCTCATTTATCTTTGTTCCCCTCCTGGGTGCACAGTTAGGGGCGTCCGACTTTGAAGTCGGCCTTGTGGGCGCAGCCTATGGGATCGCGTTCTTATTTTCTTCGCTTTTCTCAGGCTGGAAGTCCGACCACCTGGGAAGGCTTCTGTTTGTGCGGTGGGGGCTTCTGATGAGCAGCGTGGCCTTTGCCGCCCAGCTCCTGGCGCACAGCGTCCCGGCATTAATTATCGCTCGGGCAGCCGTAGGCTTTGCCCTCGGCATTGCCGTTGCGGCAACGATCACGTACGCCTTTGAATGCGGCACTAATATGGGGAAATACAGCTCCTACGGGTCACTGGGATGGATTTTCGGCGCTGCCGCGTCGGCAATGGTTGGCGACATTGAACTTCTTTTCTGGCTCAGTTTTCTGTTTTGCCTGATTGCCTTCTTTATCTCCCTGGCGTTTCAAAAGATGCCTTCGCATAAATTCTCCAAACCTCCCAATCTGTGGCTCGTAATGCGCCGGGACTATAGGGTTTACCTTGCCGTATTCCTCCGGCATCTGGGGGCGAGCGCCGTCTGGGTCATTTTCCCGTTGTATCTGGTTTCCATAGGCCTCGATCATTTTTGGATCGGTCTCTTATGGGGCGTTAATTTTGTCGTGCAATTTCTGGTGATGCGCCAGCTCGAGAGATTTTCCGAATTCAAGACTTTTTTCTATGGTCAAGTGCTTTCAGTTTTTGTGTTCACAGCGTATGCTTTTTTTACAAGCCGGTTTTCCCTGGTTATATTGCAGGTGATCCTGGGAGTGGCTTGGTCATGTCTCTATGTCGGCGCCCTGCTGATCGTCTTGCGAGCCGGGAAAGAAAAGGGTACTGCCGGGGGCATATTCCAGTCTACCCTTAATTTGTGCAATGCCGTAGGGCCGCTGCTCGGCGGTCTTATAGCCCAGGGATGGGGGTACCGCGGCGTTATGCTTTTCGCCGCCGCCCTATGCGTGGGCGGTATGTTCGTAACTGTGCCGGTCAGGCGGTCCGCATCCGACAGTTAGTGTAGCGTCTCACAGATGACTATATTCCACTGGTCATTCCCATGAAGATGGGAATCCAGATTTCAAGTCTCCCTTTTATTAAGGGGAAAAGTCCCCGTCCGCCCCCTTTTATAAAGGGGTTGGGGGGATTTTATACTCGGGAACTAAGGTGAATGGTGAGAAATTATGCTTTACAGCAAACCCGTAACAGAGATCATTGAGAAACGCTTTTCCTGCCGGACATATATTGATAAGCCCATCGCGGAAGAAGACCGGGAGCGTCTGTCCGATTACCTCTCTGCTATCGGCGCAGGACCATTTGGCGCGGCGGTGCGCTTTAAACTTATAGCAGCAACGGATGAGGATCGAAAGGCCCTGAAGGGACTGGGCACATACGGCTTTATCAAGGGCGCCACGGGATTTATCGTGGGCGCCGTGGGACCTTCTCTGAAGAACCTGGAAGACTATGGCTACATGATGGAGTGCGCCATTCTGTCTGCGACGGACATGGGGATGGGCACATGCTGGCTGGGAGGCAGTTTCACCAGGAGCAGGTTTGCAAAAAAGATTTCCGCGACAGTTGAAGAACTTGTGCCTGCCGTAACTTCCGTTGGATATATTTTGACGAAGGAGCAATCGGGTGTCACAACCCGTCAGCTTGTGGGAGGACACAACCGGCGGCCTTGGGGGAATCTATTCTTCCGGGAGAAATTTGGCATTCCTCTTTTGCCTGATGAAGCCGATCCCTATGCAGTGCCGCTGGAAATGGTGCGGATAGGGCCATCCGCGACAAACAAGCAACCCTGGAGAATTATCAAAGACGGTGATTCCTGGCACTTCTATATGCAGCGTACCAGGGGGTATGGCAACACTCTTGCTTTCAAACTCTTAAACATAGCGGATTTGCAGCGGGTAGATATGGGCATCGCCATGTGTCATTTCGAGATGACGGCGGGCGAACTTGGCTTGAAAGGCAAGTGGGACATTAAGGAGCCTAAGATCGAAAAGCCGACCAGCCTTTGCGAATACACCGCAAGCTGGATCGGAGATTTCTTATAATTTTTCGGCTTTATGGCCATTCCGGCGACTGTTCACTTCTCACGAAATGGAGCGTATCGTCGAGCAATTTCACACACACAACAGAAAATATTGGCACACCTGATCTTCGGGCCTGCCCTTCTCCTTGACATAAAATCATTTATCTTATACTTACATCACCCGAAAGCTGGTTTTTAGAAAAAAATTACCGGTCGTTTCCTGAGGCTGTCACAGGATATTAACCCGGAAAAGTACCAGGATCTTGCGGGGATGAGAACCATGAATGAAGATTTAACAGAGGCACTATCACCCGAGCTGTGTGCAGGTAAAATATTTGAGATCAGCGGCACAAAATTTGATCCTGATGCTGCCGCTGACCTGTGGCCAAGAATTTTGCAGCATAAATGGCTCATGTCTGAAAAACTTCGTCGGGATGTAGGATTGCGGGTCGCTTGCATCGATTTCCTCGAAAATATAGAGCAAGCCAGTGAGGAATATTTAGCCTATAAAAGGAGGGACATCCTCAATGAGATGGGGGCGCAGACTATCAGAAAAGAAATATGGGACACCATCTCTGATTCTCAACCTCCAAAGCAGCTAGTTCAGAGGAAAATTATACTTCCGTTGACGGAGTTAGGTCTTTCAAAAAAGCATGGAGTAGTCACTCCAAAGACGATCATTTTCTTTGGACCCCCCGGCACAGGGAAAACTCATTTTGCTAAAGCAATAGCCGGGGCCCTTTCCTGGTGGTTTATTGAGATTTCTCCGAGTATGCTGATGGTTGACGGAACTGAAAAGGTGGGTGCTAATCTGCGTATAATAATGGAAAAGGCACGAAACCTGGAAGAAGCTGTCATCTTTATCGATGAGTTTGAAGAGATCGCGGGGAGTCGAGATGACGCTAACCGGGTTGACAAGTCCATTACAAATGAATTTCTCAAGCAGGTCCCGCAGCTCAAAAACCAGGGAAACAATATACTCCTCATCTGCGCTACCAATTATATCAGGCAACTCGATACCGCGCTGCTTCGCCCGGGAAGATTTGATTGTATTATTCCGGTGGGTGGCTTAAACGAAGATGAGAGAAAAACTATTCTGGAACACTACCTTTCCAAGCTTCATACAGGAGAGATAGATCTTGATCGTATAGTAAAAAAGATGACATCCCCGTTCACACCAGCCGATATGGAATATCTCTTCCAGCAGGTTGCCCAGTTCGCTTTTGAACAGGAACTTGCCACGAAGCAAGATTACCAGGTAACAACGGATACTATTTTTGAGATTATACCCAAAATCCGTCCGTCTCTGACTGATGAGATCATCACTGAATTCGAAAAAGACAGTGTCACCTATTCCCGCTTTTAGATGGCCTGAAAGAGAAGAAAAATAGATATCGCAATATCACGGACTGCCGCCGCCCTATTTGACCTTATACATCTCTTGATAAAGCTGAAGCTCGATGGCGTCGAAAAAAGTGTCGTACTGTTTTTTCCCGAGGAGCCTCCTCATTTCCCAGCCTTTTGAGATCTTCTTCTCAGTAATGACGGAAAGAACAACTTCACATTCTTTCCAATTGATCTTTTTTACACGGGCTATGCCCTTGGTCCTCCAGTCATCCTGAATCAGGTAATCCGATTCCACCTGGTTCGTCTCCTGATTTATCGTGGCAGTTCCGAATCCCTTGTCTTTGAAGACCTGTGCAATAGCCCGAATGAGCTTATTTTCGCTGGCCTCATAGACGTGCGTAAATTCGTCCGGCTTGGAAATGACTTCTTCCCCTTCTCTACAGGAGGTCAGAAGAAAACTGATGGAAAAAATGAGAGGCAATAGAAAGATAAATAAAGATTGGCGCTTATTCATGGCATAAGGTACTTGAGGTGATACAGGGGACACTTCTGCCAATTAGTTCTGTAATTGGAACAGTCCCGATATCCTTTCTTGCACTTGAGACCTTTGAAAATCTGCACCTGATGTAATTGCTATGGTGAGCCGCAGCCCCGAGCAACGCGAAGGGGCTGCGACATGGCAATCTTATGATTTATCAACGGCCAACAAGATTTCTCCCTCTGGTCGAAATGACAAGATGGGAAATTCTCAAAGTTCTGACAACGGTGTGGAAATTTTACTAATAGCGCGGTCTGCCGCCGCCGGGCCGTCTTCCGGTTCCTCCACCGCCACCGCGGCGCTCCTCGGTGCGGGGGCGCGCCTCATTGACGTTCAACTTCCGTCCCTTTACCTCCCTGCCGTTCAGCCCGCTGATGGCCGCCTGGGCTTCCTCTGCCACCGGCATCTCTACAAATGCGAATCCCTTGGAATGGCCGCTGGACTGGTCCTTAATGATGGACGCGGACGCTACCTGCCCGAATTCTCCAAAAGCCTGAAGTAAATCTTCTTCCGTAACAGTGTAAGCCAAGTTCCCTACATAAATATTCATAACATCTCCTTCATTTAATTTGTGGCATTATATCCGTTTATTCCTCTTTTGTATATTTAATTTTTCTTGCTTTTCCCATCAACGGATACTGCCTTGTTTTCGCTATGTAAACCGGGAATAACTGAAGACTGAAGACAGGCGCTTTTTTCTACAGATGCTGCCATCCGTGCCGAAGACTTGAAACAGGCTCTATCACCAGTGCAGGAATCAAATATCTGTCGTACCGGGGGTCTGTTTGGGGGCTCATACCAAACTACTGATGTTCAGTCACCTGAGTTTTTCAGGACTGATCTGCCGGCTCGGCCAATGCCGGTGCCTCATCAGACTCTGTCACCCTGTCTCTTTTGCCTTGTCGCCTCACCATTTTTTCCTTTGCTTTTCGCATGCGCTCAAGTTCTTTTTGCCTCTTAATGAACTTGTTTTGACTCTGCCTTGCCATATTCTACCTGCCTTCGTACGGCGTGGTCTATGCCGCTTGTGGGGAAATTACTTTCAGCCCCAAAAAAACCCAGTGCCCTTTTATAAGCTCTGGGGTAACGGACTCGGACAAGAACCGGCTCTAAAAGTTAATTTACTATACGATGCCCCGTTGATTATGTCAAGCATCAGTCTGACGGGGTGTTTTTAATGAATGCAGCATTAGGGACGGTATTTTTTACCTCAATAATTCGACCATCGTGTCATCCTTCAGGGCACTGCCGAAAAAGCCTGTGAGCCTGCTTCTGGGTGCGGTCATTTGCAATTGACACTCAGTATCTTTCCCATTATACTCCGTGAGCAAGAGAACAAGTATCGATTACATTCGAGGCAGGCTCCGGTGGGGAACCATGCAATAATTATTGGGTTCCCGCCTTCGCCGGTATCAAACGCACGCTTTATGAAACCTGCATTCAGCCATCCTGGAATACCGGGCTCATCAGGGAGAGCCAGCCTGAGAGTTTATTTCCTTCTTATCACTCTGATCGTCCTTGTCATAATATTCTTCCGCATGCCCCGGCCGTGCCAGGAGCCGCTGACCTACCGCATAGGAACAGTAGACGCACGGTTCGGTTTGAGCCGCCAGGAGTTTGTCGATTCGGTCAGGAAGGCTGCGTCAATCTGGGGAAAACCATACGCCCGCGCGCTTTTCCGTGAGGAGCCTGGCGGCAAGATAGAGATCAATCTGGTCTATGACTACCGGCAGGAGGCTGCGGACAAACTGAAAAGACTCCACTACTCCATTGGGACCACTAAAGGCACATATGATGATATGAAGGTTCGTTTTGAAAACCTGAAGGCAGAATACGAAAGGAAGAGTGCAGCCCTGGCGAGCGATTCTAATGTGTACCACAAGCGTCTCGGCGCCTACAATGCCGAGATTGAAGCCGGGCGTCAGCGAGGCGCAGTTACGGAAGCTGTCTACAGGCGGCTGGCGGCGGAGAAGGGCGAATTGAATAACATGCGTGAAAACCTGCAAGCGCGCCAGGAAGAACTCAAGAGGATTGCGGATATCCTCAACAGCATGACCGTTGTTATAAACGATATTGCCGCCAACTATAACCTCGACGTCGTCAAGTCACATGATACAGGCAATCGCCTGGGCAGTGAGTTTTGCGGGGGAAATTATGTCAGCAAGGACGGCAAGCAGACAATTACAATCTACCAGTTTGACGACGAAAACAGACTGGTGCGGGTGCTGGCCCACGAATTCGGCCATGCATTGGGATTGAAGCACAACGACAATCCTAAGGCCGTAATGTACAGGCTGATACAATCGGATTCCTCAAACCTCGCTCCGGATGACATTGCTGCACTCAAAGAGCGATGCAGCGATTGAGTTAAGGGAAAAACAGGAGACAAACGATGGCAGTCCATGACAAGATCGTGGCGATGATGGAGGAAATGACAAAGTGGCGTCGTGAGCTCCATGCCTGCCCGGAAACGGCCTTTACGGAAAAAGAGACATCCGCCTACGTGGCCGAAAGATTGATCTCCTTCGGCCTCGATATTCATCGGGGCATTGCCGGTATGGGCATTGTGTCAACCATCCAGAGGGGCAAGGGAAGTTCGCCGGCCATAGGCCTCCGTTCCGATATGGACGCTCTTGATATTACGGAAGCAACCGGTCTTTCTTACGCGTCTCGCAACGAGGGGAAGATGCACGCCTGCGGCCATGACGGCCACATGGGCATGCTTCTCGGGGCGGCGAAATATCTCGCCGGGAATGATACTTTCCGCGGGACGGTGCACTTCATCTTCCAGCCTGCCGAAGAAAACGAGGGGGGAGGGGGAAGGATGGTCCGGGAAGGGCTCTTCGACCGGTTTCCCGTCCGGTCCGTCTTCGCCCTGCACAACTTTCCCGTTATGCCGGAAGGGACGTTCGCCATCTGCAAGGGCCCCATGATGGCGGCCTACGATGTCTTTGCGATAGAGATTACCGGGAAGGGCGGCCATGCCGCCACCCCTCAGAATGTGAAGGACCCGATCCTCGCATCAGCTTATCTGGTAAATCTTTTCCAAAGCATAGTGAGCCGCGATATTAATCCGATGCAGGCGGCTGTGGTCAGTGTCACGGAAATCCGCGGCGGCACCTCCTACAACATAATCCCCGATACGGTCAGGCTCCGGGGGACGACGCGCCATTTCCTCCCCGCAGTGCAGGACCGGGTGGAAGCGCGCATGCGCGAGATATGTGCCGGCGTGTCAGCATCTTTTGGCGTTGCCGTTGACATGGCCTATGAGAGACGCTATCCACCGCTCGTCAATACGGATCGGGAGACTGATGAGGCCGTCCGGGCCGCGACCATGGTCGCGGGAGAGGGCCGGGTCTTAACCGACATCACACCTGTCATGACCTCGGAGGATTTTGCCTTTCTCCTCAAGGAGAAACCGGGAGCATACATGGGGATCGGTGGTGGAAATCCAAGGGAAAGTGGCCGGCTGCACCAGGTCCTGTATGATTTCAACGACCGTATCCTGCCCGTGGGCGCAAGCTACTGGGCGACTCTCGTGGAGACGCTGCTGCCGAAGTGAGAAACGAACCGATTTGCCATTTCGGCTCCTTCGCATTCACTCAGGGTAAACTCCGGGAGAAATCTTAAAACGTTGGGAAAGGACGGTTGCACGGGACTCTTTCCGAATCGTGCAGATTATGCATAAACTAAAGCCTATCCATCGCGATCTTATTATTTCCTTTTTTCTTGTCCTGGTTACCGCTGCCGTATTCTGGCAGGTGAGCAGCTTTGACTTCGTCCGTTATGATGATGACAAATATGTCACCGAGAATCGCCATGTACAAGCGGGACTGACAAGGGGCGGCATTGCCTGGGCGTTTCTTTCCGTCTATGCCAACAACTGGCATCCCCTGACATGGCTCTCGCACATGCTGGACTGCCAGCTCTTCGCAGCAAATCCGGCCGGCCACCATCTCACCAATTTATTTTTCCATATTATAAACACGCTTCTGCTTTTCTTAATTCTAAAGCGGATGACGGATTTTCCCTGGCGGAGCGCCTTTGTGGCCGCGCTGTTTGCCATCCATCCACTCCACATTGAATCTGTGGCCTGGGTAGCAGAGCGCAAGGATGTGTTAAGCACATTGTTCTTCATGTTGACCATCTGGGCGTATGTCCGCTATGTGGAGCATCCGGGCATTTATCGTTATCTTGCGATTCTTTTATTCTTTGCCCTTGGGCTGATGTCTAAACCGATGCTGGTCACTCTGCCCTTCGTTTTGCTTCTATTAGACTTCTGGCCCCTTGGCCGTTTGCACTTAGGAGAGTCATTATTCAATGCAGATGCTAGCGACCTGAAATCTGTCGGAGGTGGAAATGAGCATAGGTCGGGCGTGGGACTCATCATTGAAAAGATTCCCCTGTTCATCCTCTCAGGCGCATCCATTTGCGTTACACTCTTTGCGCAGTGGTCGGGCATTGCCCCGCTCGAGTCCCTGCCGTTTTCAACCAGGATGAGCAATGCCCTCGTCTCCTATATTTCGTACATTGGTAAAATGATCTGGCCTCACGATCTGGCAGTTTTCTATCCCTTTCCTGAGAGCATTTCCTTATGGCAGGTTGGTGGCGCTATCTTGCTGCTGATTCTGATTACCGCAGTTGCCGTGCGTTTGAGGAGGCGCTATCCCTGTGTGATAGCAGGGTGGTTGTGGTATCTGGGAACTCTCGTGCCTGTCATCGGGTTGGTGCAGGTCGGATACCAGTCCATGGCGGACCGGTACACGTACCTGTCCATGATCGGACTGTTTGTGGCAATCGCGTGGATAGTACCGGATTTGCTGGCCCGCTGGCGTTTCCATCGCATTGCCCTTACCGCACTCGCAGCGTGTGTGATTGCGGCCCTGATGACAGTATCGCTATTTCAAATCCGCTATTGGCAAAACAGCATGACCCTTTTTACGCGCGCCCTGAGTGTGACAAAAAATAATGCTGTAATTGAAACCAACATGGGCGCGTCTCTCGCGGAACAGGGTAAATTTGTGGAAGCCATTGCCCATTATCAAGAGGCTTTGAGAAGCAAGCCGAACGATTTTGAAGCCCGTTACAATCTGGCCAATGCCCTGGCGAGGCAGGGCAAACTGGAAGAGGCCGTCTCTCACTATGCCGCGATCCTGCCGACACAGCCTGATGCTGCGGCAGTCCACAACAACATGGGCATAGCATTGTCTCAATTGGGGAGAACCGACGAGGCCATTGATCATTTCCGCGAAGCGCTCCGAATAAAACCCGATTTTCAGGATGCAGGATCGAACCTGGAAACGGCGCTTATGGGGCAGACAAGAACGAAAAAACCAGTTCCCGAAAAAGTGGCTATTCAACCGGCGGACCCGAATAGTACCGAAGGTCAGCTGCGCACGGGCCTATCCCTTTTTCAGGCGGGCAGGGCCGATGAAGCCATTCCCAAGTTCGAAGAGGCGCTGCGGCTAAACCCGAACCTCGTGGCAGCACATATCTCGCTGGGTTTGATTATGGCGCAGAAGCGTAACCTTGATAAGGCTATCGATCATTTTCGCAAGGCTCTCAAAATTAAACCTGATATTGCAGAAGCCCACAACAGCCTTGGCGTGGCTTTAACATATAAGGGGGCGTTGGATGAGGCCGTGGAACATTTTGAGACGGCCCTGAAGATCAATCCAAGATTTGCGAAAGCGCATAACAGCCTTGCCGTTGCGCTGGCGCAGCAAGGCAGGACAGACGAAGCTATCAGCCACCTCAGGAAGGCTTTGCAGCTGCAGCCAGATTATGGAGAAGCAAAGAAAAACCTGAACATTCTGCTCAATATGCAGGGCAAGTCGTCATAGAGCAACCCTAAACCCCTTTTGAAAAATCCCCCTCCATCCCCCCTTTGGAAAAGGTTATATGATACTTGACGTACCCAAGGGGGGTTATGAAAAATCAAAAAAGCAAAAAGAAACTTTTAAACATTGATATTAGAAACAAAAAAGCGATAACAGCATTTACCGAGACCGCAGCTTTTCGACAACCTCATTTACAATGTCGGTCTTTATTGCAATCGGATCAATGCTTACACCCAAAACCGTATTGCACAAGGGGCAAAGGTAAGAAACCCCAAGCCATCGTGGGTGAAAACTAACATTTATCTTAATGGCCTCAAGTTTTAAGTTATAAACAACTTTTTCGCATTTTGGACATTTGCCAGTGTTTATCATGTTCTTTGACCTCCTTAATTTATATGTAGACGCGACGGCCCGATTGTGTTACCTGCAAGGTGTAGACCGCTTATGCGGCCCGACCTTCACCTTGCGACCGTTTACCTTCTTTGTGTAAGAAGGAACGGACACAATCTTTTTCCCATCTTCGGTTTTGGCCATAGGCTTTCACCTCCTTTCCGGCGTAGAAACCGCCGTTCCCATCGCGGTATACATCGAAAAGGTTTTGGGAATGGAAAGCCGTCGCGTCCCAATATATTTTTAAGAAGGATCACTTCTTTTTTTTAGATTTCTTTTTTGGTGGGGTATTGAGTAAACGCTTTATTGCTTCTTCAAATTTTGTTTCGGAATTATCAATGGCAATCCGCTCGGCTGTTTCTATGAACCGAGCAGATTGCTTTTTATCATCTGCTTTTAATCGTTTCGTTTTTACTGACATTGTGCAAGACCTTCTTTTTTGTCAGTCGTTTCATAAGTGAGCCGCTTTCCTACCACGCCTTTAAGCAGTATTTCGGCTCTCTCTACATCATCAACCCCTTTGCTGCAACGGTTATTATAGCGGAAATCAAACTCCGCAAGGTAACGATGTAAATGATCTTTCTTACAGTGTTGATATACTCCTTTCATGCCTCTCTTGAAAATTGAGAAATATCCCTCAGCGCAATTAGTGTGAATGTCACAATCGCGGAATGAAACATATTCGCCAAGACTGTGATGCACAACATCATGTTTAGAAAAATAATTTTTTAAATAGTGATATTGCCCTGCATCATCGGTCATAATCCGTGCCTCTCGGTCTATGTTTTCGCGAAGAATAGGAACAAGAGTTTTCGCATTGACATTATCAACAACCATACTTTTAACACATCTTGAAGTTCGATCAATAAGGGATAAAACTTTACGTTTGTGGTCATAACCCCTTCTTTTTACCTTGCCCGGTTCCTTTCCAATAAAGGTTTCATCCGATTCAACAATACCTCCATTAGCACCAAGGGGGGCCAATACACCCCCGCGCATTGCCTCGCGGATTCGATGACTCATAAACCATGCTGACTTTAAAGTAACTCCTAAAGTACGATGTAGCTGATTTGAACTAATGCCTTTCTTTGAAGCTGCAACCAAGTATATGGCTTGAAGCCAAAGGCGCAAGGGGATGTGGCTATCCTCAAAAATTGTGCCGATCTTAACAGTAAATGGTTTCCGGCAAGCATAGCATTTGTAAGTTCCTATCCTAGTGCTTTTACCATTCATTTTTCCGATACGTTCACGGCCACCACAACGAGGACAAACCGGGCCTTCCGGCCATATCCGGGCTTCAAGAAAAGTATATGCAGCTTCTTCATTATGAAAATGAGAAGCAGAAAGAATTGACAAGCTCATGTTAAAATCCCTCCCTGATTAAACAATATCCATCAAAGCATACATAAATGCTTTAACTGCATTTATAATATTTTCAGCTTCTGTTTCGGTATAGGTCACCTTTGGGTGCATAGTTGGATTTCTCCAAGCAATCTTGACCGTTTCAAGCTGCCCCAAAGTGTTTTCGTACTTGATTCGCTTCTCGTCTTTAGCATTGGGATATTTTTCTCTGATTGCATGTTTAATCTCACTAATAATATTTTGCCAGTTTTTTTCCTTCACGTTGGGTACTTCAAGTATACGCCCCAACCGTTGAATAGCACCCTCCATTACTCGCATTAAATGAAATACGCAAGCAGTTGAGCGATCAAAAACGTAGCACTTGTATGCTTCATCCATGTCATAGACTAAATCGGGGAACCTTTCTATTACTTCTTCCCCGAAAAACGGTAAAGGTGACTCGTAAAATTTAGCTTTTTCTGTGGGAACCATAAGAATTAATTGAACCTCAAGTTCATCTTTGATTCTTCTGTATAAATCGAAAGTTGCATCACATATTTCTTGGTCAATTTTATCTGCATATTCTAGCCGTTTTTTAATATATAGGGCTTGTTTTGCAGACATGCCGAGATTTAAATCTAAAAGCATCTCATAAAGAACGTTCATAAAATTTACCATAGCATTGCGGTCAAATTCTTTGGTAAGGTCAACATCACTAACCCCACCATGTAACGCAAATTTATGGCGCATTATATCTAACGCATGATTCATTCCTAAAAATCTATCAGCGTAAAATCTAAGCATATCTAGCAGGCTCACTAACCGTTGTGGTTCTATCCAGGATTCTGCAAGACATTTTACATTATTTTTGTTATCATTCTTTAAATTTAACACTTTATATTCCCCCTTTATGGGTACGTCAACTACTATATGACGTTGGAAAAGGGGGGGGTACGGGGGGATTTTCTCTTTATAAAGGTGGCAATTTTGGTAATGGAGTGATTTGACAATTAGTGGTGAACCGGGAGAGCGCGGTTCAGTACGTATAGGTAATGGCGCCGCCGGCAGAGAATCTTTCGGAGTACTGTCCTTCGACGTTCAGGCGGAATCCCTTGGCGAGTGGAACGTCTATTCCGGTAAATCCTCCCGCGTTTGTCTTATTCTTAATCGTAGTATCCGCTGCTGAAAATTGAAGACCCGGCACGTTCGTGGATAAAGATGCCGTTGCCTCCGAATAATAGACGTAAGGACCGGCGTAGAGCCTTATGCCATATGGAATGGTGGCCTGAAAACCAATACCGAAATTTACATCCCACAGATCCTGCACAGTGAGTACCGCCCTATAAGGAGTGCCGCCACTGGTTCCCGAAACATCATCCTTGTAAGTGTTGAACGCATAGCTTCCCTGTACAAATGCCCCCATTCCGAAGGTCTTGCTGAAAGGATAGAACACCTTTGCTCCCAGGGTGCCAAAAAATTTCAAGTTCTCGTCAAAATCATTATTGGACGTCGCAGTCAAAGCACTTGAAGAGCTGAAGGCATCCTGGATTTTCAGATTCGACACACCTATTCGCGCATATATGTCCCAGCGATTTTGCGCGCCGTAGCCTGCTTCCGAATAAACCTGATCCTGCCTTGTTACGAATTCTGTGCCATTCTTGTATCTGTCTTCATGATGCCAGTAGCCGATGGCCGTGTGTAATCCTCCCGCCTCTCTTGCGATGGGCTGAGGTGGACCAAACGGCCCGCCGGCCGCAGCGATTCCATGGATGGTGAGAGCCATGAATACTGATATCGCGATTATTCTGAGGGCTTTCGTAAGAATTCCTGCCTTATATTTTTTTGTGTTATTCCCGCCTAGGCCCGTCATCTCTCCATCCTTACTCCCCCAGGAGCAGATTCCTCCATTTGCGTGCCCCTCTTCATCTTTACCTTTTTCCAGCGATACTGGACATAGGCGTCGCGGAGAGCCACATAGGGATCGATGGCCGCCTCTTTGAGAGCTTCATAGTCGCCGATCCGGAGAGATGTCCTGTTCACCTCCTCGTATGACCTGATTATGGGCCATACATACCAGGGAGCGATCTCACTCATATAGGAGGGGGGGTAGAGGAAATATTCACCGGGTATGACAATAGAATCCCGCGCGCTCGAGGGTCCTGCGAGGGGCCAGACAATGTAGAAACCCTGTCCCACTCCCCATACTCCCAGTGTTTGTCCCAGGTCCACATCCTGTTTCTGGAGATTCAAGTCCTTGCTGGACGCAGGGTCCATCAGTCCCCCGATGCCCCATACGGTGTTTACAGTGAAGCGCCCAACTTCCGTGGCCGCGCAGCTTATGTCCGCCTGCAGCAGGCAACTCACAAAACGGGCCGGGAATCCCAGGTTGGAGAAGAAATTTTTCACGCTCACCCTTGCTTCTTCGGGAACGACTGCTTTGTATCCCTGCGCCACGGGTTTGAGCAGCCAGAAGTACACCTTATCGTTGAATTCGAACATGGCCCGATTGAAGGGTTCGATGGGATCTGCAATTGTTGGAGCCTGGTCCTCCTTGCCTTCTTCCGTGTAATCCATGTTAGCATCGTTATTGACAGTTCCCTTTTCAGAGTTTACCGGCGTCTGAGGGGATTTGACCGTTGCCTCCGGCGGTTTCGGAGGAACCTCGTCCGAGGTGGAAGCAACCAGAATCGGTTGCGGCTGGAGGGATGCAGCCGGTGATGCAGGTGAAGAGGCGACTTGGGGCGCGTGAGCACATCCCACGGCGATGAAGGCTAACAGCAAGACCGCAAACGAGAAAGATTTCATGAGATGGGACCACTCTTCAGAGGTTTGTTGTTGCTTCTCACACCCTATTGCGCCTTCACCTTTTTTCTCAGGATCTCAAGCAACTGTTCGGGCGAATTCTTTGCCAGTATATCATTGAACTGGGTGCGGTAATTCTGCACCAGACTCACATTCTCTATAACAACGTCATACACTTTCCAGGCGCCATCCTTCGAGATGACTCTGTAGGTAATGGGGATTTCCCTGGATGCGGTGATAACTCTCGTCCGAACCTCGGCCAGGTTGCCCGAGATCATGGATTCTCTGGTAAACTCGATCTTCTCGTTGGTGTAAGCAAGAATCTTGTCGGCATAAGCCTTTTCCAGTACCTGTTCAAACAGCTTAACAAACTCCTGGCGCTGATCGTTGTTGAGTTTGTTCCAATTCATCCCCAGGGACCTCCTGGAAAGTTCCACTTCATCGAACATGTTGACATAGATGACCCGGAGCTTGTCCTTTTTTATTTCTTTGGCTGATGGGGCTTTAAGCTTTGGATCGCGCAAGACATCCAGAACCTTGTCGGCATTTGCCTTGACCGTGTCAAGCGGCGCACCGGCATACACGGGAGGAGAAATGAGAAAGAGCATCAGGATGCTTAATCCAACGAACAGTCGCATCATGGCTTTACCTCAGAATTTTTTTTGGCATCATCCGTTTTTTTCACGTCGCCGAAAGCATACTTGCCGATAAGCTCTGCAATGTCCACGGCCGGCTGCGTCTCCGTAATGATCCCGCCGGGTTCGAGGACTGTCCCTGCGCCACCGGGATCGATGCTGACGTACTTGTCACCGATCAGCCCTTCCGTCTTGATAGAAGCGATGGCATCATCGTAAATCTTGACATCCTTTTTTATTCGCATTTCCACAACTGCCCTTTGATCGGCCTGATCCATGGAAAGCCGCTCCACCCGCCCGATCTCCAGACCCAGCATATTTACAGGGTTGTCGACTCTCAGTCCGGACACGGACGTGAATCGCGCGAAGATAGAGTAGGAGTTGTCACCAAGCAAGGATACATGGCCGAGTTTCACGCTCATATACGCTATACAGAGCAGTCCCAAAACGACAAAGATGCCGACAGTTGTCTCCATGAGGTACTTTTTCATTTGCTTACTCCCCGGCGGCGCACCGTAGCCGTCCAATTTCTTTCTGCTGACTCTCAGCAGATGCTATAATGGTTTCTATTTCTGCAATGGGCCGTCCCTGGGCAAGTCCGGCGAGGATGGTGAAGTCAACGCACGTCCCCGGTGCCGCCCTCTCGCGGGCCCCCGCCCAAATCTCGCTAATTCCGTGCTCTTGAAAATCCTTGACAAAATCTTTCAGCATGTCCTCAGCTTCGTCCAGTTCCGAATAGGGAAGGACCGTAACGAATTCATTGATGCTGTGGCGGGTGGAAAAGCCCCCTATGGCGCCAAAGTGCTTATCGATATACACCCCCATAGACTGTATAGCCTCCTGTGCCGATTCGTGGCCCAGGCCCGTAATGATGGCATCCAGTGACTCCAGCTTAAAAACCGCGACACAGTATGTATCCCTGAGGGATCTCCGTTTCATCTGACCATGATACATAACCTTGAACTGCCGCCTGGAGTGCAGACCCGTCAATTCCTTTTGCAGACCTTCCAGGCTGCGGATGACCTCGTCTTTGAAAGGGTGGTCGAAGTTTTCAAGCTCCTCCGGAGTGCCCTGGAAAACGATTTCGCGGCCGTAGAGGGCGAGAATGCGGTTCGAGATAAAGTACACGTCGGGAATCTCATGGCTGACCACGATCGCCGTGAAGCCGAATTTTCTCTGGTACTGTGCAATCATGCCCAGTATCGCATTTTTCCGGACCGGATCCTGGCCGGAGGTGGGCTCGTCAAAGAGGACAATACTCGGGTCTATTACCAGAGCACGGGCCAGGGCTGCCCGCTTTTGCATGCCTCCCGATAGCTCGGAGGGAAACTTGCGGGCTGAGTCGGTGAGTTCTGTCTGCTCTATTCTTGCCATAACCTTGCGGTCGACTTCAGCCTTTGTCATGGTCGTCGTTTCCCGAAGGGGCAGGGCGATATTTTCATAGACCGTCATGGAGTCGAACAGGGCGTTGTCCTGAAACATGTAGCTCATCTGGGCGAGGGAGGCATTCATCTCGATCTTGCTCATCCCGTTGAGGGGTTTGCCCCGGAAGAGGATGGTTCCCTCGTCAGGTTTGAGGAGCCCTATGATATGCTTGAGGAGAACCGTCTTGCCTCCGCCGCTCAGTCCGATGATGGTCGTCACCTCTCCCTCATAGATTTTGAGGTTAACGCGCTCGAGGATAGTCCGCCTTCCGAAGCGCTTCGTGACATTTTTGAATTCAATCAGTGGAGTATCCATGGGTCTCTCTATAACAGCAAGGAAGTCACTACATAATCCGTCACAAGAATGAGTACGCAGGAAAGCACGACGGCCGAGGTGGTGGAGAGTCCGACGGCCTTGGCCCCATGGCTGTCCTGGCGCATGTGTGCGAAGTAGCCCTGGTAACAGCAAACGGTCGAGACGATGACGGCAAAAACCACTGCCTTGATAAAACCGTCTGTGAGGTCTTTCATTTCCAGGCTGGCCTGGACGCGATGTAAGTAGGTGCCGGCGTTAGCGCCCAGGAGCACCACTGCCGAGACGTAGCCGCCGATGATGCCGACGAGGTCAAACAGGGCGGTGAGCAGGGGAAAGCTGATGATGGAAGCGATAATTCTCGGGCTGATGAGGTACCGCATTGGATCAATACGCATGGTGTCCAGGGCGTCGATCTGCTCGGAGATGCGCTGGACACCGATCTCCGCGGTGATGGCGGAGCCGGCTCTCGCTGTAATCATGATGGCCGTGAGAACGGGCCCCAATTCCCTTACCAGCGAGAGAGCTACGAGTGTGCCGATTGCCCCCTGTGCGCCCAATTTAACCAGGGCATGGTAAGACTGGAGACCCAGGACCATGCCTGTGAAGAAGCCGACCAGCGCAATGATGGTCGTGGAACTCGCTCCGATGTAATAGAGCTGCTGGACTATCTTGGATAGCTGCTTGTGCCAGAAGGTCTTGACCAGAGCGAGAACGAGAAAAATTGCGGCGGCCCCGGAATTGTTGACCCAGCTGACCGCTCTCCTGCCGGCTGCGGTGAATGGCGACAGCAGCAGCTTGACAAGCCGCCAGGCAGTTTTGCTTTCCGTGCTGCTATGACTCTTTGCACTGAGTTCCATCGATAGTTCCCGTTATTAGTGTAACACCGCAACCGGCGCCGGTTCCATAATCGGCATCCTTCAGTTGAACCCGGCCAGCGCTTTCCGTGTGTTTCTTCCTGAGATTTGACCTTAAGCCTTTACAAAAAAAGTCGCATTTTTCTAAATGAAATGCGGGAAGACTTATTACAAGCTGGTTTACTATCAATATTCCTACCTTAAGGCAATCAAAATATCATTAATTTTTCAAGAAGCTTTTTGCTGTAGCGCGGGACTTTAGTCCTGCTTTATATAGGTTATATAGCGGACCTGAGGGTCCGCGCTTTCTCACCCCCTTCATAATGTCATCCCCCTCTCACCCCCTTTGCGAAAGGGGGTGAGAGGGTCTTTGCCCCTTAAACCGCCTGACACAATTAGCTTGACATCAGAGCCCATTATTATTAAATTGCGCCGACCTCCCAGACAAGAAAAAATGGGGAATAATTCATGTTCAACGATATCAAAAAATATATTATCGCAACCCGTCCCTGGTCATTCACGATGTCCCTCATTTCCGTTTCCGTGGGGACGCTTCTGGCAGCCGCAGAAGGGTCCGTGTCGTGGTTATGGTTTGCCATAACCGCAATCGGGATTACCCTTTTCCACGCCGCGGCCAATTTGATCAACGATTATTTCGACACCCTCTACGACATCGACCAGCAGGATTCGCCTACGGCGAAATATCGGCCACAGCCCATCATCTCGGGCATGCTCACGCCCCGCCAGACCATGGCTGAAGCCTCTGTCTTCTTGGTCTTAACAATCGCTATCGGCATGACAGCGGCCGTGATCCGTTCCTGGCATATCCTGTGGATCGGGCTTATCGGCCTTTTTACGAGCATCTACTATACGGCCGGTCCGGTGAAGTTCAAGTACCGCGCCCTCGGCGAGGTTGCCGTCTTTACGATGTGGGGCCCTCTCATGATCGAAGGCGCTTACGCCGTGCAGCGCCAGGCTCTTTCCATGAAGGCCTTGTATATATCGGTTCCCTTCGGAGTCCTCGTCGCCCTCGTTCTCTTCGCCAACAACATGAGAGACATCGCCTACGATTCGCGCCATAACGTCAAGACCGTGAGCATCATGCTGGGAAGCCGCAACAGCTACATCCTCTTTGCCGGACTAATCGCGCTTGCCTACGCGTATGTCCTCGGCATGATCCTTACAGGAATCATGAGCCTCTGGGGACTGCTCATCTTCCTCTCTATACCCAAAGCGGTAAGTCTTTTGAGAACCTTCAAGAAGAAGATCCCGGATATGGCCGATGCCTTGACAGCCCAGTTTAACACTGTTTTCGGCATTCTCCTTATGATGGCTATTTTCTGTGAAGCACGGGTTATCCTGTGATTGCCGCCACCGTCGAGCACACCTCTGCCTGATCGTATCACACTCCCACCGGCGCGCCTTCGTTATTGCCGTCTATCCCATTCACTGAACTTCTTTATTTCTCACAGGTATGGATTTCATAAAAAAAGCCACCCCACTGGAATGTGAGGCGGCTCGGAGATTGTGTCTACAGACGCAGGTCTGCTTCTACGCGCCATATGGGGGGCTGCAGTCTATAGCAGGTCCTTCCACATTTCTTTGTAGACGCCGCTGCAGATGATCAAGTCATCGACTTTTTCGAAGTACACGTGCTTCACCAGATCCTCTTTGGTGACGGGGTTGTACCACTTGTAATCTACAAAGCCACTGCCTTTCTTATCGGCGACTTCGACGATCTCCCGGATAAAGCTCCTGCCGTCGGAATCTTTGACGTCAATGAAGTCCTGCCCTATGTATTTTTCATTGACCCCGTGTGACAGCATCGTCCCTTTGAGGTTCAACACAAAAACATACTGCTCGCCTTCGATGAATGGTCCTTTGGGATTAGTGAACTCTGCCAAAGCAATCGACTTGCCTGCTTTCTTGTAGAAACCTTTTGCCTTCGTCACGAACTCTTTCGCTTCTTTTCCTGATGCTCCGTACATATGTGCCTCCTTATATTTAATGATTAATAAAATTTAATTTCGCAAGTGAAGTATCTATCTTGCCAGATGCCGCCGTATCAAGTGCTAAGCCGACTCTCTATAGAATCAGCGCTGCCTCCAATATGTCTTTTGTTCCTATGTCCCTATATCCTCTCCACCCAAACAGAATGAGAAATCAGACCGTACTCTTTGAGGACATGAACCAGGCAGAGACCGGTGGCGCTGCCCTGTGGCTCCACATTATCTGTTTCCCAAAGAAGGTGGACACTGAGATCGTTGTCCACAACAGCGTTGCGGTAGAGTTTTATGTCCTTCATGTTGCCGTTATTGCCGAGTTCCTTTATTAGTTTCACAACTTCTTTTTCTATTGATTCCGGGTTTTTTTCGGCGATCCGTAGTTTTACTACCTCCATCCACTGCATTAACTTACCTCCGGCCTCATTCTGTCATATGATATAGCATATAGCGTGCCAGAATATAATTCCTATCATATTCAATAGTTGCAAATGGGTAGCCCTTACAACTGCGAATAATCGCAATAATGCTTGCGTCATATCGCAATGCTGTGCTAAATTGCGAAATATAACAACCTAGAGGTGTCATTCCCGCGAAAGCGGGAATCCAGAGTTTCGGTAAAAAGATTTCTCCTTTCAGTCGAAATGACAAGAAGGGATCGAAATAACAAAAAAGACAATTGCGTCATTCCGGACTTGATCCGGAATCCAGAGTTACTGTCCTTTCTTCTCGCCCCCTTTGTAAAGGGGGCCACAGGGGATTTTTAGGAGAGGGAGAAACATGAACATAGTTGAAAACGAATTCTTTCGTCAGATGACAGCGCTCATATGCAGCAGCCTCGATCTGGAAACGGCCCTGCAGCGATCGCTCCATTATCTTGTGAAATACATGCCCGTGGACAGCATCTTCCTGCACCTCTATGAGAAGAGCATGGGTGCCATCCGCACGATCACCGAGGTGAAGGCCGCCGAGACCAGAACCCTGGAAAAGATAACGCCCTTGACCCGCGAAGGCCGGGACAGTTTTGAAAAGCCCGGCGTACCGAATGTGAGGATTGTCAACCGTCCCGAAAGGGATCCTGTCATCAAAAAAATCGCCGAATCCTTCAATATGCCGAATTCCTCCGCATTGGTAATGCGTCTCGTCATTGAAGGCGAGCGACTGGGTTCCCTGACACTGACGGCGGACGGAAAAGACAGATATGAAGAGGGACATGCCCGGCTGTTCTCACTGCTCAATGAACCATGTGCAATGGCCCTCTCCAACGCCCTCACGCATCAGCAGGTCCTCAGGCTGAAGGACCTGCTGACGGATGACAACCGTTATCTCAGTCAGGAATTGCTGCGCATGTGGGGCGATGAGATCATCGGCACGGACTTTGGCCTGAAGGATGTCATGGAGATGGTGAGGAAAGTGGCGCCTCTGGAAAGTCCTGTGCTGCTCCTGGGAGAAACGGGAGTGGGGAAGGGGGTCATAGCAAGCGCCATACATTATCTCTCTCCCAGAAGGAAATCTCCTTTCATCACCGTCAACAGCGGCGCCATTCCGGAAACCCTCATAGACAGCGAGCTCTTCGGGCACGAAAAGGGCGCCTTCACGGGTGCCATCGAGCAGAAGCGCGGGCGTTTCGAGCGCGCAAATCACGGGACCATTTTTCTTGACGAGATCGGAGAGCTTCCCGCGCACGCCCAGATCAGGATGCTCCGCGTCCTTCAGGAAAAAGAGATCGAGCGTGTAGGAGGGACAAAGGCCATTCCCGTAGATATAAGGATCATTGCCGCCACCCACAGAGACCTGCAAGAGATGATCAGGGCAAAGCAATTCCGTGAAGACCTGTGGTTTCGCATAAATGTATTTCCCATCAGGGTTCCGCCGCTAAGAGAAAGGAAAGAGGATATTCCATCGCTCGTCTATTATTTTATTAAGAAGCAAATGAAACAGCTAAAGTTGCCCGCCGCCCCGGAACTGTCACCCGGAGCGATTGACCGCCTGATGACGTACCACTGGCCGGGAAACGTCCGGGAGCTGGAAAACGTTGTGGAGCGCGAGCTGATCCTGAACAAGGGAGAGCCTCTGACTTTCAGGCTTCTGGCCGGAGTTGACGAAATCTGTCCTCCTGAGGCTCTTGTCGGCCTGCCGGATGAGCCATTCAATCTCGACAAAGTCAATGCCCTTCATATACAGCGGGCCCTGCAAAAGACGAACGGCATCGTGCACGGGCCTGGCGGAGCGGCCGCCATCCTGGGAATAAACCCGAGCACACTAAGAAGCAAAATGAAGAAACTGGGGATTCCCTATGGAAGGAGACGTGGTTGATTCCGCAGGAAGCGCACTTCCCGCCGCTTGCTACTGTGCTGTCTGAGTTGGTTCGTTGATGGAGATGCGTGACAAAGATATACTGAGACCTTTGCATAACTCCTCTATTCGTCATTCCGGGCTTGACCCGGAATCTAGGAAATACTTGATAATACTGGATTCCGGCTTTCGCCGGAATGACATAATTGCTGGTTTTATACAGTTATGCAAAGGTCTCTCTTATTTACAGAGAGGTTGTGAAGACTTGTGTTATCAATTACTGCAGCGGTTCTCTTACAGATAGCTATTATTTTTTCATAAAATTTATGGGTAAATTTTACACTTTGTATTCTTCTCAGCGCCATATTTAAGGTCAAGGATTACTATTGAAAGCGAAAGATCACAGCGGCAGATGAAGTGCCTCTCAGGCAAGAGCAATAAGGTACTCATGAGGGCATCTCTTGGCTCTGAATGATCCACCCCCTTTTCTCAGGTGTAATGGGGTCAAGTCTTTGCTTGGCTCATTAGCGATGTCAGATACCACAATTCGAATGGTAATCTTCAATTTATTGTTCAAGTAGCATGAGCAGACTTGTAGATACCGTTCTTGTCAAGCGGAAGCTGGCTTATAATTTGGATCGTACTTTTTCCCGGATTTCAGGACGCCAAAGATAACATGAACCAGTTTTCTCATAATCGCACAGACGATAAC
>Ga0187886_1000746_pt1 | contig 35474 bp, 35 predicted proteins | sample June2016WEW_20_1_FD_133001 | JGI IMG/M metagenome (GOLD analysis project Ga0187886, IMG submission 133001) | Peatland microbial communities from SPRUCE experiment site at the Marcell Experimental Forest, Minnesota, USA - June2016WEW_20_150 | ecosystem: Environmental > Terrestrial > Soil >...
TGAGGGCCGCGTCGGCGCGTGAGATCATCTCGAGGATGGCGACCTTGACCGCCTGGGGCATGTTCGTGCCGCCGTATCTGCGCGGCAGCGAAAGGCCCAGGAGCTGGGCCTTCTTGAAGTCGTCGATATCCTTCTCGATAAGCGGATGGTAGATGACGTTGCCGTCTTCGCAAACGTTGCCTTCCTCGTCGATCTGCCGCGCGCGTTCGAGAATGGGTCCTGCGCAGAGCTCGCCGGCAATTTTGCAGATGTTGAGGTAGTTCTCCCGACCATCGTTAGCGTTTTCCGGTGCGAAATCGTACATTTTTGATTCCCCATAGTCGCCTTCGAGCAGATCGGCGAGCTTCCGGAGATTCAGACATTCGAGGTTATACTCTATGTCGGGATTGTCGGTGTAGAAGTTGCCAGGCATAGTGAACCTGCCTTTATCCCTTGGATTTGTACGCCTTGATCATCTTCGGGATAACCACGTTGAGGTCGCCGACGATGCCGTAGTGGGCTATCCTAAAGATGGGGGCGTCGGGGTCGGTGTTGATTGCGATGATTTTCGACGAGTACTCCATGCCCGCGCGGTGCTGGATGGCGCCCGAGATCCCGCAGGCAATGTAGAGCTTGGGCCGTACGGTGGTGCCGGTCTGGCCCACCTGGTGCTCTGGTTCGATGAAGCCGTTGTCCACCGCCGCGCGCGAGCCGGCCACCGCGCCGCCGATCGCCCGGGCCAAGTCCCATATGAGCTTGAAGTTTTCGCGGCTTCCGACGCCGGCGCCGCCGGAGACGATGACATGCGCGGCCGTGAGGTCGACCTCCCTCTGGCTGACCGCGCGCTTGATGATCTGGTTGGCGAAGTCCGAAGCGGCGAACTTGAACGCGAACGGGACTACCGATCCCTTGCGCGACTTGTCGGGGACGCCGAGCTTCATGACACCTTCGCGCACAGTGGCCATCTGGGGCCTGTGCTCGGGCGACACGATGGTGGCGATGATGTTGCCGCCGAACGCCGGACGGATCTGGTACAAAATGTCGCGGTAGGTCTTTTTTGTCTTCGGATCTTCATAATCGCCGATGGCGAGGTCTGTACAGTCGGCGGTGAGGCCGACTTTGAGGATGCCTGCCACGCGGGGGGCGATGTCCCTGCCGATGGGCGTTGCGCCGAAGAGAGCGATCTGCGGTTGGATTTTCCTGAACACGGCGGCAAGCGCCCTGGAAAAGGGGATAGTCTCGTAAGAGTCGAGCCGTTTGTCCTCGACCGTGAAATAGGTGTCGCACCCGTATGAAAAGATCGATGGGCTGAATTTCTTCAGCCCTGTGCCGATGGCCACGGCGGTGGCCGAAACGCCGAGCTTTTCGGCCATCTCGCGCGCCCGGCAGATGAGCTCGAGGCTGACCTGGGCCACTCCGCCGTGCTGCGATTCGATGTAGACGCAGACGCTGCTCTTGCCGCTGGGTTTATCAGACAAAGGTCTTCTCCTCGATAAGTTCCTTGATGAGCGATTTTATGCCCTCGTCGGTCGGCGGGACGGTCTTGATCTCCCTGGCGGTGAGGACGATGCTCTCTATCTTTTTCACCTTGGTGGGAGAGCCTGCAAAGCCGACGGAAGAAGCGTCGACCTTGAGTTCAGCCGAGCTCCATGTTTCGATGAGCAGACCGCGTTTCTTCATATCCGCACATTTTCGGTTGATCTGGTCCTGAACGTAATCCTCGGCATAGGTGGTTCCGCCCGTCGCGTTGCGGATTTCATCCGCAACCTCAAGCCAGGTGCGCGCTTTCTTGAACCGCATCATGTACTTGGCGCCGAAACTGCGGGGCCTATTGGCGGTCCCCGTAACCGTGATGAGCACGGGCAATTTCGTGCGGATGGTCTCCGAGGTACGGCCCAGATTGCGGAAAAGAGTGATGGAGTTCTTTTCGATCTTTTGGATTTGTTCGACGTAGGTGATCTGGTTGTAGCCGATTTTTTCCGCCACCTCAGGACCGATTTGCGCGGTGTCGCCGTCGATGGCTTGGCGTCCGCATATCACGATGTCGACTTTGCCGATCTTCCTGATGGCAAGGCCCAGCGTATGTGATGTGGCGAGGGTGTCGGAGCCCGCGAACGCCCTGTCGGTGAGCAGAATCGTGCGGTCCGCGCCGCGGTAGAGCGCTTCCCTAAGCATTTGGGAAGCGCGCGGCGGGCCCATGGTGATCACGGTGATGGCGGCGCCATACTCCTCCTTCACCGTGAGCGCCATTTCGAGCGCATTGAGGTCTTCGGGATTGAAAATGGCCGGGAGAGCGGCCCGGTTCACCGTACCGTCTTCCTTCATCGCCTGGGCGGTGATGTTGTGCGTGTCGGGAACCTGCTTCGCGAGTACAACAATATTTAGTTTCATAAATTGCATAAAATCATTAAGATGCCGAGCAGCATGAAAAGATTCTTTTCGTTTTTTTACCGATAATAATGACAGACGTGAATAAATCGCGGCCTAAAGGGCTTCTTCAGGTTACCTGTGGAGTTTATCCGATCCTTCCGGGAAATATTGATTGATAAGAACTGGCTTTTAGGTAAGATCAGTATAGGAAAAAGGGGGTTAGGTGTCAAGAAAAAAAGATCCCCATTGAGGGAATCTGCTCTTCCACTCAACTGGATCTTGCGGCTGGCACCGCGGATCTTCCTTTTCGTGGGCGAGGAGGAATCTCCCGATGCAAAAGAAAAGGGCACCGAAATCGCCTGATTAGCATATTTCGGGGCCCCACCGGCCACTCATGTAAGAGGGCGGTCTCTTAAAGCATTGATTCCACCTTCTTCACCAAATCTTTGAAGGCCATTTCATCGCTGGAGGTCAGTTCCTTCTCAGAGAGGATCCGACTGTAGTCTCTATCGATCTTCACCGTCTCCTCTTTGTTCACCCAGACAAGGGTGAGGACATTGTTGGAGTGCATAGGCATGCCATGGCCGCCCATCTCGTAATAGTAGCTGACGAAAATGAGGTCCGCGCCAGCCTCCTTACCGATCTTCCTCAGTTGCGCCGCATCGTCGGGGTTCATCTTCCCTTTCTGTATCTCTGACTTGACTATGGCCTTATCCAGCTCCTCTGCGGGAATCACCTCGAACCGCCCGTCCTCGGAGAAGGTTTCCCTGAATCTCTGCGTGAGCTGGGGAAATAAATACTCAAAGCGACGTGCTGACTGCTCCTTAGATATCTTTCCCAGTACGGCTATCTTGATCTTGGCCTGGAAGTAGGCCTCTCCCGATCCGGGTACGACTTCCCCCAGCATCGTAAAGAAGATAATCAACACCAGAACCAAAGATAGCTTCAGGAAAGCTATTTTCTTCATAAATCCCTCCTTTTCCCGGGCGCCCACAGGGGCCGAAGAATCATCTGGTCAAATTTGCACCTCAATTGAGACACCCGGAAAGAATTCCTTTTATTCCTATCGATGCGGGAGGAAGAGAGTCGATTCTCTTCTCAACCAATTTTTTTTGGGCCATCTGGGTCCCCGTTACCGCCGCCTCATTGCCTCCCCTACCTTCCGGCTATGGGCAATAGAGGCGCCACAGCAGCCTCCGATGATGCTCACCCCCGCCTACGGATGGCGGGGCACACAGGATGCGAACTCCTCTGGCGATGGCGCAATTCTCGCCTTGCCATCAATGAGCTGCGGAAGGCCGGCGCTGGGCTGGGCGCTGAGATATTTCATCATGAGGGCATCATTATGGGGTCACCCATTGACAGAGACCTTTTAATGGGTGACCCTGATCTCCTTGCTATGCTCAATCAAAATCGGAACGCTGAAGTCGCCTTGGTTGTGTAACTCGATTGCGTTCTTACCAAGCTCGAATGCTTTCACAAAGCTCTCCCCCTGCCCAAGTGCTTCATAGAAGGCTTTCGAGAAAATAATTACAGACCCGTTATCGATAGTGCTTTCATTCCAATACCGCAATCCACATGCCTGGCAATTGCCTCCGCTTGCTGTTCCGAATGGCACGCGCTTAGCACAACGCATTTCACACGATCGTGGAGGATACCAAACAACCGTCCAAGGCCGGCAGGTGGCACTGGGGTACCATCACCAAATTCATTCTCTACAATCAATTCACCCGACTTTGTGCCATGACCACTGAAGTGAACGATATGAGGCCTGTAACGTAGAAGCGCGCTTTGAAAATCCGATGCCCGAGCAGACCAACATTGTTCGATCTCAAACTTGTCACGTAAAGCAGTAGTGCGAAGGCTTGCATCGATTTCTCGTGCTTCTTTATCGAGTCGCAATCTGTCTTGGTTTGATGGCGAGGGGCCAGAAAGAGAACTACTATTTCATTTTCCATGAGTGTTGGTTGCAGTTGTCTTTCGTCCTGCAGATCAGGAATGAAGAAGTTCATGAGACCACCCCAAAACGCCGGACACCAACATGACGGCCACTATGAGCCACAGCGTATCCATTTCACCTCCTAAACGGCTACCCTGGAATAGACTCCCGATAGTCCGTCTTTTATTGCTGGTGAATCGGTCTAGTTATTGAATATCTTTGAGAATTCCTGCATTTCTCCGGGTTATGCCTTTCCATGTTCTGCTTTCACCTTCTCCCGATCGATGGAGCCGTCCTGAGTTTTAGGTAAGGCGGGAACAAAATCCACATACTTGGGCTTTTTATAGCGAGCGATGCGGGAGGCCACGAAGTCAATTAATTCTTGTTTTGAAATGGATCTTCCAAGTTTCAGGACACAAACCGCCTTGATGGCTTCCCCCCATTCCGGGTCCCGCACGCCGATTACCGAAACCTCGGCCACCTCCGGATTTTGGAGGATGACTTTCTCTATCTCCAATGGGTAGACATTCTCGCCCCCGGGTTTGATGAGTTCCTTTTCGGCCTTCCGTTTCACATACCAGAGGTATCCATCTTCATCAAACCGGCCGATGTCCCCGGTGTGATGCCAGCCATTCCTAAATGTGTAAGCGTTATCATTGTCCCGCCCCCAATATCCAAGGAAGACCATAGGGGAGCGGACGCAGATCTCCCCGGGCGTTCCCACAGGGACCTCGTTACCATAATCATCGAAAAGAGCCACCCTTATATAGGCCGATGGCTTACCTGCGCTGCCCGGTTTTTCATCGTAGGGACATCCGGATACTCCCATGCATTCTGTTTGCCCAAACCCGATCCAGTACTTGACGTTGGGAGCCATTTTGAGGAAGCGCTCGATATTGGCTCGCATATCAAGGCCTGAGACGACTCTAAGGCTTGAAATGTCGTACGGGCGCTCATCATATTTGTCCACGATCGTCTTCAAGATCGGAGCAAAGTTGAAGAAAATCGTGCCCCTTTCCTTTTCGATCGCCTGGAGGACCAATTCGGCATCGAACCGCTCGAAGATCACATTCTTCCCTCCGGCGTGCATCACGGCCAGGGCCATGAAGAGCCCAGCAGCATGATAAAGGGGCAGGAAACAGAGGTGGCAATCCCCCGGCCCCAACACGTATTGACGGGCATAGGCTAAGTTCGCATAGACAATATTAGCCTGGCTCAGAAAGGCGCCGCGGGGACGCCCGTCAACTGCGGCCGTATGAATGATCACGAAGCCGGAGTTGGCTGGAATATCTATTGCGTTTCCAGCCCCCTCCTCGGTGTACAATTCTTCGAAAGAAAGGAATCCTTTAGGAATTTCGCCTCCTCCAATCGCGTAGCACTTTTCGATGTATGGAAATTCTTGTGCCGCCTCGGCAACTACTTTGCGGTAATCCGGTCCAGCAAAGACAAACTTTGGGGTACAGTCGTTGAAAACATATTTCACCTCATCCTGCTGAAAGCGCCAGTTAACGGGTAGCAGGATGGCGCCGATTTTGGCGGCAGCCCCATAAAGGACCATGAATTCGAGACAATTTTGGGTCACCACACCGAGACGGTCGCCTTTCTTGATTCCCGATTGAATCAATCCGGCAGCGAGCCGATCACACTTTTCTTTATATTGCCTGTGGCTTAATCGGGCTTCTTTGAAAATGATGGAATCACGATCCGGGTAGAGCTGGGCATTGCGGAAAATAAAGTCATAAATAGTATAATCGTAGAGTCCCACGAACTCTCCCCTATTGGTTTCTTTCAAAGGGTCGAGAATCTATTTTCCGCTCTTTTTTAAGAATTCCCAGCTGTTGACCAGCCCGTTCTCAAAATAGACATAGGAGTTCGGAAAAGGGTTCTCTCCGTAGACCCATTGTTCATGAACTCCTACCAGGGTCTTAGTTGTATTGATGTGATCGGGTCGTCCCCAGGAAAGCACAACCTGTTCGGGAGTGAAACCGATGCGGATGTAGCCCCCGAGAATATCATTCTGAATCTGCAAGGGCCAGGACGTCTTGGAAAGTTCTTGCAAGAGATTTCTCATCTCCTCTTTGTTTTTGTTGCTGCGGCGAATTCCGCTTTTTTCATCTACCCAGCCGAGAATTTTTTCTGTAATTTCTGCATTGACCTCATAGACGACTTCATGCAAGGTAGTTTTTTGGGCCGTGGCGGCTTTTTTCCCGGTGAATTGGATTTCCTCCGCATTTAGTTTTAAGGGTTTGACAGTTTGGATCTTTGCCGGGTCGCCCGGATAAACCCAGGCTAGCAATTTGTTCTTCACCCAAAAAGATCGCTCTTCAGGCGACCAGCCAAACTTCTTTCCCTTTTCTGAGATAACTCGCTCGGATAGAATAATTTGATACCATTCGACTCCGTTCTCATCTTTTTTAGAATTAAGAACATCGAAAATATCATATTTTTTGGCTTTGGCTTGAATTTTTGAAGTCTCTCTCCCCTCCTCGTGTACATCGGACTCTTTCATGACAAAAAAAATGCCGCTCTCGGTAACTTTGGGAGGGAGGAGGGATGAAAGCTCTTCTCTTTCGGCACCTCGGTAAACCTTAATCTTTCGCTCTTCCTCGGCTTTCCTGCGCTGCTCTTCTTCGAGCTTGCGGAGGCGCTCTTCCTCCGCTCTGCGTATTTCCTCTTCCGCTCTGCGCGCCTTCTGGGCTTCAAGCTTTTTCTTTTTTTCGATTTCAAAGGTAATCTGGTCCCGCTCAGCCCAAGCTAAGCGCACTTCTTTTTCGAGGCGAAGCCTCTCTTCTGTCACTCGTCTCTTAAGTTCTTCCACCCGGGACTGTTCTTCCCGCGCTTTTCGCTCCATGCAGGCCCATATTCTCCTTCGGTCATCTGCTCGAAGCTTTTTCTCAACCGAAGTATCAAGGATAGGCTGAAGGCTAACTAGCACTGGGTTTTCCCTCGGTTCTTCTGCAAAATTGTAGATTCGATTTTCGCATAGATAAATCAGCCGGAAGGAATATCCTTCGTCATTCATCAGGACGTAGTCACTTTTCCCTTCTTTGGCGAAGGTTTCCGCGATAATTTTGTAAGGAGCTAAGGGATCACGCAGGAGAATGCTAGTCTTTGGCTTGGTTGAACAGGCGAGCGCGGCCAGAACTACTAAAATTGTTGGAAGAATGAGGAATATTTTTTTCCCCTTCATTGAGCCAGGCCTTTCCCAGTCTTCTTTTTTGGCTGAGCAACCCATGGTTTTGGCCGATGGGTGATCCTCTTGCCGAGCTTTAGATTGATGAACCCTTTTCTTTTCATAATTGAATGAATAAGCAATTTTTGGAAATATATCAGAAAAAATAGGAAAAGTCAATTTTATCCCCAGATTATGTCAAACCAATTTAGAAATATCCGGTTTTCATGGTCTTGATCCGGTAGAGATTCCAGGGTCGTATCTTCCTCTGCCGAACTTGAAGTTCCTCCAATAGTGATTCTTGAAAGGCAATAAATAGCTTCGAAGGGCTTTGGTAGAAGGCTCCTAGCTCAGTCCGTAAGTCTCCTTATTGACGAGGCTTCTTGGAGATCCTAAAACGGCAAAAGGGTCGTAAACAGTTGTTCTCCCTTTCCCTCCTTTCTCTCAAGGCTTCCTTTTCGAAAAAAGTATTGTAAAAGAAACGTGCAACCTGGGAGAAGGAACTAAAGACCCAATTTCTTTAAGGCCTCATGGCCTCACAAGAGATGAAAATTATCCAAAAAAATCTACCCCACTCAGCAAAGACCGGAATGAAGAACCTCACATTATAAACCTCTTGAACCTTGCCCGGATTATTATGAAGAAAAAGCTATTTTTTAACCAACTGGGGAAAATCCAAGCGCCGAAACTTCTCCATGGCCGAAGGAAGCCCACTAAATGAAGTGAGGAGGATTTAAGATGTATTCTGAATTACCTGGAAAGGAAGGAGACCTTGTAGTATGCTCATTAGAAACACCTTTAGCGAAGCATAGGTTTATTGGGACAAGCTCATCTGCGCCAATGTCATGCTTTGCTGGGAGGTATTTTTCTTTTCTGACAAGAATTTTGATCAGGGATTAAGGGCAAGCCAAAAGAATGGTTGACAAAGCCATGGCCAAATGTTAAAGAAAGATAATTTGTTTTAATATGTTAGATTAATAGTTGAGCCACGTTTCACGTGAAACATTTTCTTATCTTGGCAAGATTTTAAGGAATTCTTTGAAAAATTCCCTTCCAGAATACGAAGTCATTGTCATTGGTGCTGGACACGCTGGCTGCGAGGCCGCCCTGGCATGTGCTCGCCTAGGTCATCCTACCCTTCTTCTTACCATCAACGTGGATGGAGTAGCCCGGATGTCTTGTAACCCGGCTATCGGCGGGCTGGCTAAGGGACATTTGGTAAAAGAGATTGATGCTCTTGGGGGGGAAATGGCAAAAAATATCGACGAGACCGGAATACAATTTCGTCGACTAAACACCAAGAAAGGCCCAGCAGTGCGATCTTCCAGGGCGCAAGGCGACTTGCAGCTTTATCACCTGCGCATGAAAAAAATCCTAGAAAGGCAGGAAAATCTTTTTCTAAAACAGGCAATTGTTGATGAAATCCTCGTAAACCTCGGAAAAGCAGTTGGGGTAGAGACAAACGTGGGAGAGAGGTTTACAGCCCGAGCGGTAATTGTGACTACCGGGACCTTTCTTCGAGGCCTCGTTCATATCGGCCTGAAAAATTTTCCGGCGGGGAGACTTGGCGATCCTCCTTCCATGAAGCTTTCCGAGTGCCTCATGCGCCTTGGGTTTTCCCTGGGGCGCCTAAAAACCGGGACCTGCCCACGTCTGGATGGGAAGAGCATCAATTTCACTTTGCTCAAGGAGCAATGGGGGGATGACCCCCCGCTACCTTTTTCCTTCAATAATAAAGGGGTTTTGTTACGGCAGGTCCCCTGTTACATCACCTACACGAACCCCAAAACCCACCAGATCGTGCGCTCAGGACTTGATCGCTCTCCTCTTTATTGCGGAGTTATTAAGGGTATTGGGCCAAGATATTGTCCTTCCATCGAGGATAAAGTAGTGCGGTTTCCGGAAAAGGATCAGCACCAGATTTTCTTGGAGCCAATGGGCTTAGACACGGTAGAAGTCTACCCTAATGGCCTCTCTACAAGCTTGCCGATGGACATTCAGGTTCAGATGCTTCGCTCCATTCCGGGTTTAGAGAAGGTGGAAATTATCCGTCCAGGGTATGCAATCGAGTATGATTACGCTGACCCAATTCAGCTGATGCCTTCACTGGAAACCAAGATCCTCGAGAACTTATTTCTTGCAGGGCAGATCAATGGCACTTCTGGGTACGAGGAGGCCGCCGCACAGGGTCTTATGGCAGGGATTAACGTTTCTCTAAAGATCAGGGGCAAAGATCCTTTAATTCTGGGGAGAGAAGAGGCCTACATTGGGGTATTGATTGATGATCTTGTGACCAAGGGTACCAAAGAACCTTACCGGATGTTCACGTCTCGGTCCGAATACCGCCTGCTTCTCCGAGAAGACAATGCCGATTTGAGGTTGAGGGAAAAAGGCCGGTATGTAGGATTGGTGAACGACAAAGAATATTTCGAATTTATAAAGAAAAGAAATAATATTCAATCGGAATTGGAGAGGTTGAGCAATATCAACCTCCTGCCTAAAGCCGAGGCTAACGATCGGTTAAAGGCTCTGGGAACTGCTCCTTTGAAAAATCCAACCTCATTGATCGATCTCCTGCGCAGGCCTGAGATCTCTTACAGCAACCTAAATTCTTTCTATCAGGATTCTGCCTTAACCGATCCCGCGGTGGCGGAGGAGGTGGAAATTCAGGTAAAATATGCGGGCTATATTAAGAGGCAGGAGGAGCAAGTAGGTAAACTTTTGAAGCTGGAGGGGATACGATTACCTGCTAACATGGATTTCAAGGATATCCCCGGCCTAACGGCCGAGGTGAGGGAAAAATTGAGGAAAGTAAAACCCCTTTCTTTAGGTCAAGCTTCGCGGATATCTGGCGTTACACCAGCCGCCATCTCCATTCTGATGATCTACCTGAAAAAGATTGCCATGGCTGGGAAGATTTCTCATCAGCCTTCTTCTTGTCGACATTGAGGTTGATAAAATTTTGAGAATCAGGTATTTTGGCCAACAGTGACTTGGAGGAAGATTTTTTTTATTAGCAAGTTGCAGAAAAATATGCTTTCCTCTTCTCAGGATATTTTTCTCGACCCCTTGAAGCGCGGGGCAATGGGTCGGTTCACTGAAAATTCGGACGTTATTTGCTTCCTTATGTCTCCGGTCTAGCCAGACGTATATTGCTCTTTTTTCGCCGTAACGGCCAGGGCCATTCGTTCAAATAGAAAAAGCATGTTTGCTCGCGGGGCCCCTTCTTGAGTTTTTCAGCACCCTGTTGGACCTTTTTTCTGGAAAAAAATCCGAAGCCTCGTTAGGATCATTAGGAATTTTTACATTTTCAAAAAAATTGGACTGTAGTGATTCAAGCTGAATTTTCCAGGTTACTCATTGAAGGGGCGGAAAAAATTGGCGTTTTATTGACCAACGAGCATATCATAGCTTTTAGGAAATATATTGATGAACTGAAGGTCTGGGCAAAACGTATGAATCTTATACGCAGAGTCAGTGACCGGGAGATCATTTTAAAGGATTTCGTCGACTCTTTAACGGTTCTGAAGCATCTCTCCCAAAGCGCCTCCATCATTGACCTTGGATCAGGGGCAGGGTTTCCGGGCATCCCTGTAAAAATCGTCCGCCCTGATCTAAGGGTAGTTCTACTGGAGGCAACCAGGAAGAAGGTCTATTTTCTAAAAAATCTAGTCCGTTACCTAGGTCTTGAGGGAATAGAAGTTCTATGGTCTGGGACGAAGGGGGAGATGGGGACTAATTCTTTGGGCCCATTTGATTTTGTTCTCTCCCGGGCTTTCGGGCCTCTCCGAAAGTTTTCGACCACAGGATTCCGCTTTCTAAAACAAGGAGGAATTCTTCTGGCCATGAAAGGGAAAAAAGGGGAGACAGAGTTGGGAAAAGACTTGCCCTCGTTGGAAGAGATGGGCTTAGAACTGGCTTTCTTCAATAAGCTTAGATTACCATTTTTAGGCCATGAGCGAATCCTCATCGGCCTTAGGAAAAGATGATGTTTCACGTGAAACATTTCCTTCTTTTTTTCTTGAAAAATTCTTTTCAAAACGAGTAAAGTTTTATCGGGGAAATGAGTGAAATGGGCCGAGTGATCAGTATCGCCAACCAAAAAGGGGGAGTTGGCAAGACCACAACCGCGGTTAACCTCTCGGCTTCGCTGGCGGTAGCCGAGAAGAAAACTTTACTTATTGACTTCGATCCCCAAGGAAATGCCACCAGCGGGCTCGGCGTATCCCGAGAAGAAGCCTCCAAAAGCATCTATCATGCTTTGGTCGATGATGTTTCCATCAAAGCCTTGCTCAGGGATACGGAGCTTGATTTTTTGAAAATCATTCCGTCAAACATCGACCTGATCGGAGCAGAGATTGAGTTAGTCCCTTTTCCAAACAGGGAGATACGCTTGAAGGATGCCCTGAAGGAAGTTAGAGAAGATTTCGATTTTTTGATCATCGATTGCCCTCCTTCCTTAGGCCTCATCACAGTGAACTCCTTGACGGCTTCAGATTCAGTCCTCATCCCGCTGCAATGCGAGTACTATCCTATGGAAGGATTATCACAACTTATTAAAACTATTAAATTAATTAAAAACAGTTTGAATCCGTGGCTAAGAATTGAGGGAATTTTGATGACCATGTTCGATAAGCGAAACAATATTTCGCATCAGGTAACCGAAGAGGTAAGAAAGCATTTTGGGGCCATGGTCTTCAATACGGTTATCCCCAGAAATGTGCGCCTGAGCGAATGTCCCAGCTTTGGGAAGCCCATCATCCTGTATGATGCCGATTCGCGGGGGGCGGAGAGCTATTTGGATTTGGCCAAAGAAGTCTTAAGCCATGACCAATGATGCTGGTTCTTGAAGAAGTAAATCAATTTCGGCTGAGGGTATTTTGGGGTTTATCTCTCAAAACCTCGTTTGATTTTTTCCGGAAACTCCAATTTTTCTTTTGACATTTTTCTTACGGTTGGTTTAAAGTGAATCGTCATTCATTTTTGGAAAGGGACGAATAGCGCGGAAAAAGAGAAGAAGGACTGAGAGAGTTGACTGCACGCCAAGCGTTGGGAAAAGGATTGGGGGCCTTGATCCCGGAAAAGCCATCCTCCGAGTTGGAAGGGAAAAAAGTCTTCCATTTCTGTGGAATTGAGGAGATTCAGCCCAACCCATTTCAGCCTCGCAAGGTTTTTGATGACGAACAACTCCAAGAGTTGGTAGGATCCATTCGGGAGAAAGGAATCCTCCAGCCGCTGATAGTCCGACGAAAAGGGGAAAGTTACGAACTCATCGCCGGAGAGCGGAGGTGGCGGGCCGCCCAGAAGGCCGGTGTTAAAGAAGTTCCCATCTTAATCAAGGATGTTCCTGAATCCGAAATCCTGGAGCTCTCTTTGATCGAGAACATTCAAAGGGAAAACCTCAACCCCATCGAGGAAGCTGAGGCTTTCAAAGGATTGATGGACCATTTTCATCTCACTCAAGAAGAAGTCTCCAGGAAAGTTGGAAAGGATCGAACGACCATTGCCAACACGATCCGGCTGCTAAAGCTTCCCCCAGAAATTAGACAAAGTTTGGTGGACGGGGCGATCAGCATGGGCCATGCTCGGGCGTTCCTGAGCCTCGATGGGCTGGAAAAACAGAAGCTGGCGTTCAAGAAAGTTCTCGCCGCCAGTCTTTCCGTGCGCCAAACCGAAAGCCTGGTTAAGCAAATTCATTCCAAAGGCCACCCTGGTCATTCGAAAAATAACCAGGAATGGAATCCCATAGTGGAAGAGCTCCAGCGAGTTTTGGGAACAAAGGTAAGAATCGTGGGAAAACGAAACCGCGGACGAATCGAGATCAAGTTCTACTCCCAAGACGAATTGGATCGAATTATCGACCTGCTGCGGAGATGAGAGATTTGAAAGGGGGGTAACTCGATTAATAAAAAGAAAAAACAAAAAGAGGAGATCAATACTCTCCTGGGTTTGGGAACAGAATTTGAGGGGAAATTGATCTTTGAGGGAGCGGTCCGGGTGGATGGAAAGTTCACTGGCGAAGTCCACAGCAACGGGATGCTCATCATAGGGGAAAAGGCAATTGTCCAAGCAGATATTCATGCCGGTGTGGTGTTGGTGCGTGGAGAAACCCATGGAACGATCAATGCTAAAATCCGGATTGAAGCCTATTCTCCTGCTAAAATTTCTGGTGAAATTTACTCCCCAATTTTGGTCTTTGGCGAAGGAGTGATCTTTCAGGGTACTTCCCATATGTCCGGGGATCCTAGGATTGGGAAAGTTGAGTCTCCGGGAAAAAATCAAACCGAATAGCTAGCATTAAAACGATTATTAAACGGAATGGAGACGATTCAATGATCGAGTTGAACCTCACTATGATCATTCAATTGGCCATTGTACTTAGTTTGATGGTTATCTTAAGCCAGGTCTTTTTTAAGCCCTTCTTAGGCATCCTACAGGAGAGAAAAAATCGGGTTGAGAGAGCTGAAAAAGGGGCTAGGGAGCTTCGACAGAGAACGGAAGAGCTGATGGAACGTTATCGGGAAGCGATTGCCGCAGCGCAAGCCCAAGGGGCGACGATTCGAGAAGAAATCCGCAAAGAGAGTTTGGCGCAGGAGATGGAAATTTTGCAAAAAGCCATGGAGGAAGCCAATCGGTTAATCCAAGAAATGAAAATGAAGATCAGCGAAGAAATGGGGGCCGCACGGGCCGGTCTCCAATTTCAGGCCCAGAACCTTTCGCACGAAATTGCCGAAAAAATCCTGGGGAGAAGTCTGCAATGACCAAATTCTTTCTTGGGTTCTGGTTCGGCATTTTTGGAATTCTTTCGCTGGCCTTTTCGGCAAATGATCTTTGGGCTGCTGGCGACGGTGACGGGATCACCGGGGAGGTCTTCTGGCAGATCATAAGCTTCGTTTTGCTGCTATTCCTGCTCACCTATTTTTTAAAGAACCCTGTTCGTACATTCCTCAAAAATAGACGAGAAGGAATCAAAAATTCTCTGGAGCAGTCTGCTAAGAAGGAAGAAGAATCCCAGAAGGAATTCGAAAATTGGGAGGACAAGTTCAACTTGTTGAGGCAGGAAGTCGCCGATCTCCATCAAAAAATTTCTCAGGAGGGAAAGGTAGAACGCAAGAGAATTATCGCACGAGCAGAGGAGGAAGGCGACCGGATCAGGCAACAAGCCCAGGTAGTTGCTGAGCAGGAGGTTAAAAAGGCGCGTGCCGCTCTGAGGAAGGAAATGGTGGACCTATCCGTGGAACTGGCGGAAAAGCTCTTGAAAGAGGCCACCCAACCTCAGGACCAGGGGAGACTGGTTAGAGAATATATAGGGAGGATGAAGGAATTCAGGTGAGCAGCTTAACTCTAGCCAGAAAATATGCCCGGGCTTTAATCGAGATCGGCCTACAAGAACGGAATTACGAGGCCCTGGGAAAAGATTTGGAGAAAATGGCCGATCTAATAAAAGCGAACAAGGAGTTAAAGGCCGTCCTCCTAAGTCCCGCCTATCCGGTAGTCGCCCGGAAAGCGATCACCAAGGTGGTTACCGAAGTCCTCGGCCTACATAAATCAACCATTGATTTCATTGATTTGCTCATCGAGCGGGAACGGATGGATCATTTTTCGGAGATTTCCAGGTCTTACGAGAGCCTGTGCGATGCGGTTTCCAGGCGCATTCGAGCCACACTGGTTACAGCCATGGGATTTCCCCCTGAGCTAGTGAGGGCCATCAAAAGTCAGTTGGAATCTTCGACCGGTAAGGAGGTCATTCTTTCCGTGGAAGAGGACCCCTCATTGATTGGAGGAGTCTTGACCAGGATCGGCAATGTAATCTATGACGGAAGCCTGGAAACTCAGCTTGCCAAAGTCAAAGAGAATCTTTACAAGGAGTGAGCGAAGATGGCGGTACAGATTAGAGCCGATGAGATAAGTGAAATCATCCGCAGTCAAATCCAGGGATTCGACCGCAAATTGGATGTAGCCGAGACAGGAGTGATCCTCTCTCTGGGAGATGGTATCGCCCGCATATATGGGCTGGAAAATGTCATGGCTGGGGAGCTTTTAGAGTTTCCCCATGGGGTCTATGGCCTGGCTTTGAATTTGGACCAGGATAACGTGGGGGCTGTGCTTTTTGGTGAAGACACATTGATCCGGGAAGGGGACACGGTCAAGAGGACGAATCGCATCGCTCAGGTTCCCGTGGGCGAGGAACTCATCGGGCGAGTGGTGAACTCATTGGGCCAACCTATCGATGAAGGTCCGGCTGTTGAAGCCAAACATTTCCGCAACATCGAGCAGAAAGCTCCGGGAATCGTCGCCCGGCTGCCAGTGAGAGAGCCGCTGCAGAGTGGCCTGAAGGCCATCGATTCCATGATCCCCATCGGCCGTGGCCAGCGTGAATTAATCATCGGGGATCGCGGAACGGGCAAGACGGCCCTGGCTCTGGACACGATCATCAACCAGAAAGGGGCGGGGGTTTATTGTTTTTACGTAGCCATCGGCCAGAAGCGCTCCACGGTGGCTCGCGTGGTAGATCTCTTTAAAAAATATGGAGCCATGGAATACACTACAGTCGTGGCAGCTACAGCCTCAGACCCGGCTCCCTTGCAGTACATCGCCCCTTATGCCGGGTGCGCCATGGGGGAATATTTCCGGGATTCCGGGAGACATGCTCTTTGCGTTTATGATGACTTATCCAAGCATGCCCAGGCCTACCGGCAGGTCTCCCTCCTCCTTCGGCGTCCTCCCGGACGCGAGGCCTACCCCGGCGACATCTTCTACTTGCATTCCCGTCTTCTGGAGAGGGCAGCCAAATTGAACGACGAACTGGGGGGAGGATCCCTGACCGCTCTGCCTATCATCGAGACCCAGGCGGGAGATGTCTCGGCCTACATCCCCACGAATGTCATCTCCATCACTGACGGGCAGATCTATTTGGAATCGGAACTCTTCTACTCCGGAGTTCGTCCGGCCATCAACGTTGGGATCTCCGTTTCCCGCGTAGGGGGTAATGCCCAGATAAAGGCCATGAAGCAGGTGGCCGGAAGCCTGAGGTTGGATTTGGCTCAATATCGGGAGATGGCTGCCTTCGCTCAATTTGGCAGCGATTTAGACAAGGCAACGCAGGCCCAACTTGCCCGAGGAAGCCGCCTTGTGGAAATCCTTAAACAATCTCAGTACAAGCCTATTCCGGTAGAGAAACAAATTCTACTCATTTTTTCGGGGACCAATGGCTACCTGGAGATGTACCCCGAAAGCGTTCTCCAACGGTACGAACAGGAGCTAACCTCCTTCGTGGAGGATCGGCATCCCGAGGTCTACCAAGAAATCCGTGAAAAAAAGGCTCTGGATGCCGATCTGGGGAAGAAGATCAAGAACCTCCTGGAAGAGTTCAAGGGCACGTTTAAGGTGGAGTAAGCGGCCATGGCCAAAGCAAGCCTTCGAGACATTCGCAAGCGGATTGTTAGCGTTCGGTCCACGCAGCAGATCACCAATGCCATGAAGATGGTGGCTGCGGCCAAACTCCGCCGGGCTCAAGAAAGCATCTTGGCTACCCGTCCTTACGCCACAAAAATGCTCGAAGTTCTGAGCAGCCTTGCGGCCAGGACCTCGGCAGAAGCGCACCCACTGTTAGCCCGGCGAAAATCAAGATGGGTAGAGGTGGTTGTTTTCACATCGGACCGCGGGCTCTGCGGGGCCTTCAACATGAATCTCATCCTAAGGGCGGAGCGATTCATGGAGGAAGAGAGAGCAAAGACAGAGGAGATCGCGCTCTCCTTCGTCGGGCGGAAAGGCCGGGATTACTTCCGTAAACGCAAGGTGGTCATGCGGCGGGAGTACGTCAATTATTTTGGAAAGGTGGACTATCTCCTAGGCTCACGGATTGGCCAAGGCCTGGTCCAAGCGTACAGTGAAGAACGGGTGGATGGAATCTATCTCTTATACAGCGAGTTTCGTTCGGCGATTCAGCAGCGGGTGATCTTAGAGAAGATTCTGCCGGTGACTCCCAGTTCTCCGCGGGCAATTGGACCCGTGGCCGTAGAATACCTGTATGAGCCCTCGGAAAGTGAGATCTTAGACAAGATTCTACCCATGTACGTTGAGGTGCAAGTCTACAAAGCCCTTCTGGAGTCCTTAGCCTCCGAGTATGGGGCGAGGATGACAGCCATGGAGAATGCCACGAATAACGCCGCGGAGATGATTGAAAAGCTGACCTTGGTCTACAACAAAGCCCGGCAAGCGGCCATTACCAAAGAGTTAATCGAGATCGTTAGCGGTGCCGAGGCGCTGAAGTAAATTAATTAATTTTTTCACCGCAGAGCACGCTGAGGAGGCAGGAAAAACGAATTGCGGAAACGGAAGCAGGGCTAAAGAACCCTTCTTGCCTTCGGTTTTTGGATTTTTATTGAATAAATCTCACGATCTTTCCGTTTTCCGCGGTGAAAGAGAACGACTTTCAGGAGGAAAAAAGTGGTCCGAGTAGGAAAGATTGCCCAGGTTATTGGACCGGTGGTCGACGTTGAATTTGGTGAAGGCGAGCTGCCTCCTATATATGGCGCGCTCAAGATTACGAACCCTCGCATCGATGATCGGGAGGAAAATTTGGTGGTAGAGGTGGCGCAGCATTTGGGCGATGAAATCGTTCGCTGTGTAGCCATGGATACAACGGATGGATTAGTCCGCGGCTGGAAAGCGACCTACTACGGGGACCAGATTACCATGCCCGTCGGTCGCGAGACCTTAGGCCGAATCTTGAACGTGGTGGGATTACCCGTGGATGAAATGGGCCCCGTGGTCACGAAGTTGCGTTACCCGATCCACCGCCCCGCCCCGCCCTTCTCGGAACAATCCACAACCCTGGAGCCCTTCGAGACCGGGATCAAAGTCGTTGACCTCCTAGCGCCTTATCTGAAGGGCGGCAAGATTGGACTATTTGGGGGGGCAGGGGTTGGTAAGACGGTGATCATCATGGAATTGATCCATAACGTGGCCATGGAACACGGGGGTTTTTCAGTCTTTGCCGGCGTGGGGGAGCGCACGCGCGAGGGGAACGACCTCTGGCTGGAGATGAAACAGTCAAAGGTCTTAGAAAAGACCGCCTTGATCTACGGCCAGATGACCGAGCCCCCGGGCGCCCGCGCGCGTGTGGGCCTTTCCGCTCTGACCGCGGCCGAATACTTCCGCGATGAAGAAGGACAAGACGTCCTCCTTTTCATCGATAACATCTTTCGTTTCACCCAGGCTGGCTCGGAGGTTTCGGCCCTTTTGGGCAGAATGCCTTCTGCCGTCGGCTACCAGCCCACCCTGGCCACAGAGATGGGGGAGCTACAAGAGCGGATCACTTCAACTAAAAGGGGATCGATCACGTCCGTGCAAGCCATCTATGTGCCGGCTGATGATCTGACGGACCCCGCTCCGGCGACCACCTTTGCCCATTTGGACGCCACCACGGTTCTCTCCCGGCAGATTGCCGAGCTGGGCATCTACCCGGCTGTAGACCCCTTGGATTCCACCTCCCGAATCCTCGACCCGTTGATTCTTGGGGAGGAGCATTACCAGGTGGCGCGAAGAGTCCAATTTATACTCCAGAGATACAAAGATCTACAAGATATTATCGCCATCCTGGGAATGGACGAGCTATCCGAGGAGGATAAACTGATCGTATCCCGCGCCCGGAAGATTCAGCGGTTTCTATCCCAACCTTTCTTTGTTGCGCAAGAATTCACCGGAACGCCGGGGGTTTACGTAAAGATCAAGGATACCGTTCGAGGGTTTAAAGAGCTGGTGGAAGGGAAATGTGATCCTCTTCCGGAGCAAGCCTTCTACATGGTTGGAACGATCGAGGATGCCGTGGCCAAGGCCGAGCGCTTAGGGGCTATGGGCTAAGAGATGATACTCGGTGGATAAAACTTTTATCTTAGAGATCGTCACACCCTATGGCTTAGTGGTTAACTCGAAAGTTGAGGAGGTTTATATCCCGGGAAGCCAGGGGGATTTTGGGGTACTTCCTGGCCATGCCCCTTTCCTTACCTCTTTGCGAATTGGAGAGCTGCATTACCGAAGAGAGAAAGAGGTTCACTTTCTGGCCATCAACCGCGGCTTCGCCGAGGTCACCCCGGCGAAAACGACCATTCTAGCAGATACGGCCGAGCCAGCCGCAGAGGTCGATATTGAGCGGGCGAGGGCAGCCAAAGCCCGGGCGGAGGATCGGTTAAAAACCCTTTCCAAAGAGGATCCGGCTTATTTACAGGAAATAGAGGCTTTGGAACGCGCTAAGGTGAGGATCCGGGTAGCGGAGAAGGGCCCTCGAGAGTAGGCCTTCCCAATAATGCATGAGCAGGCTTTGTAGAATTGGCTTGGCACTTGGCGGCGGTGGGGCCAGGGGGTTGGCCCACCTGGGAGTACTCTGTGCGCTGGAACATGGGGGGATTAACGTCGACCTGCTCGCGGGTACTTCCATGGGGGCTTTGGTTGCCAGTCTATATGCCCTGTCGCCCAAATGCGATTCCGTTGTCGAGCGCTTCCAGCGTTACTTAGAGAGCAAAGAATTCAAAAAAACTAATCCCGAATTCCTACACTTCCACAACCGCGAAGAAGCGCCCAGATATGAGGGGATCTTCCAGCGTTTCGCCAGCTTCATCAAAAAGGGAATCTTTTACAGCCAGTCTTTGACAAAGCGAGCCCCAATTTCCGAAGAGAATTTCTCCCAGAATATCAATTTTTTACTGGAGGACGTGGAAATCCAGCAGACCCAAATCCCTTTAGCCATCATCGCCCTGGACTTGATATCCGCCAAGGAAGTGGTTATGCGGGAGGGGTCTTTGCGAACGGCTGTGAAAGCCAGTTGCGCAATTCCGGGTATTCTCCCCCCGGTAAAAGTCGGAGACCGGGAGCTGGTGGATGGCGGCTGGATCGACCGGGTTCCCGTTCGCCCTGCCAGAGAAATGGGAGCGGACTTGGTCATTGCCGTGGATGTCGCGGAAGTTCTGGATGAAACAGAAGACTATAGCACAGGGCTGGGTATCGCTTTGCGGACGAACGATATCAGCCGTTGTGCCCTAAGCCGAATGCAGCTGAAGGAAGCAGACGTGGTGATCAGCCCAGATGTATCCGGCATCCATTGGTCCGACTTCGGGCATCTGGATGATTGCCTTCGCGCTGGTGAGCAAGCCACCCGAGAAAAGCTGGATGAAATTAAAAGTCTGGCGAGGAGAAAAAAATTAAAAAAGGTCTTCCGCTTTCCTTTCAGCCGTCCATCTTCCCCCTGGTAGCTAAAGGATGAATTCGGGCATTTCTTTTTACGTAAATCCGCAAGACTCTGGCAAGCGATTGGATGTCTTCCTCTCTCAAAAAGATAAAGTTCTCTCCCGCTCTCAAGTCAAACGCTTGATTGAAAGGGGAAATGTTCAGGTGGGGGGAAAGAAGGCCAAGGCCGGAATGCGCCTGAAGGAGAACGATGTTGTCACCCTCACCCTGCCTGAGCCCCAACGATTGGTCGCTCAGGCTGAACCCATTCCCTTAACGATTCTCTTCGAGGACCCCCATCTCATCGTGGTGGACAAGCCTGCGGGAATGGTGGTTCATCCAGCGGCCGGAAACTTTTCGGGCACGCTGGTCAATGCCCTTCTTCATCACTGCTCCGACCTTTCTGGAATCGGAGGGGTTCTTCGACCGGGGATCGTCCACAGATTGGATAAGGGTACCTCCGGGATACTCGTGGTAGCCAAAGACGATTTAACCCATCGAGGCTTATCCGAGCAATTCAAGAAACACACCCCGACGAGGAAATATATCGGCATTGTTTTTGGCCAGATGGAGGATGAGGGCCAGATCGACGCCCGCATCGGGAGACATCCGGCGCATCGAAAGAAAATGTCTGCCCGTCCAAGAATAGGAAGGGAGGCCAGGACGCACTGGAAGGTTTTAAAGCGCTTTATTCATTTCAGCCTGGCAGAGTTTCATTTGGAAACGGGTAGAACCCACCAGATCCGGGTGCACCTCTCTTCTATCGGCCATCCCATCCTTGCTGACCTTTTATACGGCGGCCGTAGAAATCTGACCTCGATCGAGCCTCTCCTTCTTCGTCAGGGCTTGCAAAAATTACGCCGCCAGGCCCTCCACGCGGCCTCGCTCGGCTTCGTCCATCCGGCCACGGGGGAGAATTTGGAGTTCTCATCGCCCTTACCTGCGGACATGGAAGAAGCAATCGCGCTCTTAGAAAAGTTAGGTAGAGGATGAGAACCGGGGAAATAAAATTTCTTGAAGTGGAAGGATGGAGAGACAATGGAATAACCGTCCATGGTTTCGGGACACGAGGGAAAGCCTGCGAGGGAGTGTCGAAACAGGGTTGGTGGGGCCAACCGATCCGGGTAGGGGAAGAAGTCTTTCCTCTAATCTCCATCCGCCAAGTTCATGGCGACGGGGTGGTCGTCTTTGGGGGAGAACTTCCCAAGCCTGAAGACCTATGGTCGCGGGAGGGGGACGCGTTGGTCACCCGTGTTCCAGGGTATGCCCTGGGCGTTTTCACCGCCGATTGCCTGCCGATCCTTCTCTTTGACCCTGTCCAGATGGTGGTGGGCATCGTGCATACCGGGTGGCGGGGGACGGCAAGGGCAGTCTGCGAGAAAACCCTTAAGAAAATGGCGGAAACTTTCGATATTATAAGTGAGAATATCCTTGCGGCCATGGGTCCTTGTATCGGTCCATGCTGTTACGAAGTTGATGGTCCAGTGAAGGAGGCTTTTGCAGGGGGTGGACTCCCGTGGGATCTTATGTCTTCCCCACGCGGCAGAGGAAGATGGTCGTTAGATTTGCATCAGGCCAATACTTACCTTCTGGAGCGCTCAGGGGTGCGGAAGGAAAACATCCATCGTTTAGAACTCTGCACATCCTGCCACAATGATTTTTTTTACTCTTACCGCGCTGAGGGAGGAAACGTTGGAAGGCAGTTGAATTTCATTGCCTTAAGAAAAAGGAATTCATTTTGATTTTAAGGAGGGTGCACGGACACTTTTTTAAGAAAGTCGGAGATTCCCAAAGAATCTTGGAGCCCTTCACTTTTCATTTTCGTTCATGAATTTGCAAAGATTTACCGGGACCAGGCTGGTAGGCGTTGGGCGCGGGGAAATGGGCGGGGCCTGCCATCGGGGATTCAGAGCAATAGGCTGGGGAAGAATCATCCCCCCCAACTCAGCCCGCGTTCTCCTGCCCTTCCGTTCGGGCCGTAATAAAAGGAAAATTAAAAAGTGAAGATCCAAAAAATTTCTTGACAAGGATTCGATCAGTTCTTAAAATGTATTCTAAATCCTTCCGCGGGGAAGACCGTAATAAATTCAAAGAATCTGCCTTGAACTCTAATCCGACGAAGTCCTTTCCGGGAAACCGAATAAGGTTCTCATGCTCATTAGGGGTTTCAAAAGATTCATAAGGAAAGCGTTGGAGCGAATAACGATTCGGCCATAAAGGACAAAAGTCCTTTCTTTTATTTCGTTGAGGACCGAAAAGGCCGTCCATTCCAGAAGGAAAAGCGAGAGGATCGCCCTCACCACCACCCATTAGACAGCTGCCATAGAATATCGGGCATCTTTTACTTTTTGAGGAGCCGAAATGAACATCATTGAGCTGAAAGAGAAGAAGATCGGCGAGCTGAATAAATTAGCCAGGGAGTTCAACGTCGAGGGCGCGAGTGGGATGCGTAAGCAAGACCTCATCTTTGCCATCCTTCAGGCCCAGACCGAGAAGAACGGGCTGATCTATGGAGAAGGCGTTTTGGAAACCCTTCCCGATGGGTTCGGTTTCCTCAGGTCCCCGGATTTCAATTACCTGCCCGGGCCCGATGACATTTATGTATCGCCCTCTCAGATCCGCCGGTTCAACCTGCGCACCGGGGATACAATTGCCGGGCAGATTCGACCGCCGAAAGAAGGAGAGCGCTATTTCGCTTTGCTGAAGGTTGAAGCCGTGAATTACGAGGAGCCGGATTTGGCCAGGGAGAAACTTCTCTTTGATAATCTGACCCCGCTCTACCCAAATAAACGCATCCAATTAGAGATTCCCGGTGAAATTAACATGTCCATGCGGGTCATGGATCTTTTGACGCCCATCGGCATGGGGCAGCGCGGCTTGATCGTCAGCCCTCCTCGGGCCGGCAAGACCATGATCCTGCAATCCATCGCCAACAGCGTGACCGTCAACCACAAGGACATGGTTTTAATCGTCCTGCTGATCGACGAGCGGCCTGAAGAGGTCACGGACATGCAGCGCTCGGTCAAGGGAGAAGTGATCAGTTCGACCTTCGATGAACCGGCCCAGCGCCACGTGCAAGTAGCCGAGATGGTCCTGGAGAAAGCCAAGCGTCTGATCGAACACCAGAAGGACGTTATCATTCTCCTCGACAGCATTACTCGGTTGGCCCGGGCGTATAATACGGTTGTTCCTCCCAGCGGGAAGATTCTCTCCGGCGGGGTGGACTCCAATGCCCTGCACCGGCCGAAACGATTCTTCGGGGCAGCCAGAAACGTGGAAGAAGGGGGCAGCCTGACCATCATCGCCACAGCCATAGTCGATAGCGGCAGCCGGATGGACGAGGTGATCTTCGAAGAGTTCAAGGGCACGGGCAATATGGAAATCGTCCTAGACCGGAAGTTAGCCGACCGGCGAATTTTTCCGGCCATTGACATCAATAAATCCGGCACGCGCAAAGAAGAGCTTCTCCTCATCCCCCATGAGCTCAACCGGGTATGGATTTTGCGCAAGCTTCTGCAGCCTTTGAACTCAATCGACGCCATGGAGTTTCTCCAGGACAAAATGAAGGGGACCAAAGATAACGCGGAATTTTTAGATTCCATGAGCCGATAGCGGCGGAAAATAGAGTATCTGCGATCCGTCATCAGCGGATCTAAACCAAATTTTAGAAGATAAATTTTGGAGTTTGCTGACCGCTGATGGCTGAAAGCTTTTCATCAGGAGGGTTACCATGAAGAAAGGGATTCATCCGCAATTCGTCGATTCGGTAATCAAGTGTGCCTGCGGAAATGAGATTCGCACTCGATCCATCAAGAAAGAAATCTCAGTAGAAATTTGCTCCCGTTGCCACCCTTTTTTCACGGGCAAACAGAAGCTCGTGGACGCAGCCGGACGGGTGGAGCGCTTCCAGAAAAAATATGGCTTAAAATAAAAGAATCTATGGAGAAAGTTTCCGTCGGAGGACAGGCTGTTATCGAGGGCGTGATGATGAGAGCGCCTAACGCTTTGGCGATCGCTGTGCGAAAACCCAACGGCGAGGTAGCGGTCAAAGAGGACGTGTGGCGCTCCCTTTCCCATCGGCTCAAGTTCTTGAAATGGCCGCTGATCCGGGGTTCCGTCGTCCTGATCGAGACTCTGATTAACGGACTTCAAGCCCTTTCCTTCTCAGCTGACCAGGCCCTTGAGGGAGGAGAGGGCCAGGGAAAAGGAGAAAAGAAGCTAAGTTCTTGGGGGCTCAGCATCATCTTGGCTGCGGCTTTCGGGATCGGTATTTTTTTCTTCGTTGTCCTACCCCATTATCTCACCGGCTTTCTGGGAAATTTCTTCGGTGGGACTCTTGGTGTGGAAAGTTTTTTCTTCCATCTGGTCGATGGGTTGATTAAAGTTTTATTTCTCGTGGGATATATCTACGGGATCTCGCTCCTGAAGGACATCGAGAGAATTTTCCAGTACCACGGGGCAGAACATAAATGCATCTATGTCTACGAGGCTGGGGAAGAGTTAACCGTGAGCAATGCGCGAAAGTATTCCACCCTTCATCCTCGATGCGGAACAGCCTTTCTGCTCGTCGTTTTCCTCATTAGCATCATCCTTTTTTCGGTTATCTTTCCTCTCCTGCCCAAGTTTCCGTCCTTGGGAAAAGGGTTAACCAACCTGATTTACGTCGGGATCAAGCTTCCCCTGCTCTTCCCCATTGCTGGCTTGGCTTACGAGGTGATCAAGTTCAGCGGCAAAAAGCCGAATCATCCCATCCTTCGAATTGTCATTGCTCCAGGTCTTTGGCTCCAGCACCTGACCACCCGGCCGCCCGTGGATGATCAGATCGAAGTTGCGCTGCGGGCCCTCAAGGGCGCCCTGAGGCTGGAATCTACCCAGAAAGCGATCCTTTAAATTGAGCATGTTCCAAAAATTGGACGAAGTCGAGAATCGGTACCAAGAATTGGAGCGGCTTCTCGCTGACTCGAAAGTCTTGGCCAATCCCAAAGAGATGCAGAAGCTGGCCCGGGAGCGGGCGGAGATCTCAAAACTCGTTGAGACATACCGAGTTTACAAAAAGGTTAGCGAAGAGATCCAGGAGAGCCGTGACCTTCTCTTGGAATCCGATGAAGAGATGCGAGAGCTGGCCAAATCTGAATTACAGTCTCTCAAAGAACGCGAGGCTGCCCTCGAGCAGGAAATCAAGGTCCTCCTTCTGCCCCACGACCCGAGGGACGAGAAGAACGTCTTTCTGGAAATTCGAGCCGGGACGGGCGGGGAGGAAGCAGCCCTTTTTGTTGCTGACCTCTTCCGCATGTATGCCAAATATGCCGAGATGAGCCATTGGCGGGTGGAGGTGATGGGCCAAAACCCCACGGGCCTCGGAGGCTTCAAAGAGATCATCGCCCTCATCGAGGGCAAAGGAGTTTATAGCCGGCTGAAATACGAAAGCGGTGTCCACCGTGTCCAGCGCGTTCCCGTGACCGAGTCATCGGGACGCATCCATACTTCGGCTGTCACCGTGGCTGTCCTGCCCGAAGCTGATGAGGTGGAGATCGAGATCAATCCCAACGATTTGCGCATTGATGTCTACCGATCCTCGGGTCCCGGAGGACAGAGTGTCAACACAACGGACTCGGCGGTTCGCATTACCCACATCCCCACCGGCATGGTGGTAACTTGTCAGGATGAGAAATCCCAGCACAAGAACAAGGCCAAAGCTCTTAAAGTGTTGCGCGCCCGCCTGCTGGACCAGTTGATAGAAGAGCAGCGCAGCGAGATCTCCGAAGAGCGCAGAAGTCAAGTCGGCAGCGGAGATCGAAGCGAGCGCGTACGCACCTACAACTTTCCCCAGAATCGCGTCACGGACCACCGATTGGGTCTTACCTTGCACCGTCTGGACAGCGTTCTCGAAGGGGATCTGGGTGAGTTGATCGACGCGCTGAACACCCACTTCCAGGCGGAGACCCTGAAATCTAGAGGGTAAGGAAGCTCCATTGCCCCAAGCGACCTGGACGATCCTAAATCTGATTCGCTGGACCGATGAACGTTTTAGGAAAGAAGGCCTGACTACACCCCGCCTCGATGCCGAGGTCCTTCTGGCCGAAACCCTGGGGATGGACCGGGTGGCGCTTTACACCCATTTCGATCAGCCGGTTCAGGCCGCGGAGCTAATGCGATTCAAAAAGCTGATCCAGAGACGTCTGCGGCGCGAGCCCGTGGCGTATATTGTCGGCCAGCGGGAATTCTGGTCACTTAAGTTCATCGTCACTCCGGATGTGCTCATCCCTCGTCCGGAAACGGAAATTCTGGTTATGGAAGCATTAAAAGTGCTGTCTCAGCCGGAACAAACAAAGCGAAGAATCCGGATTCTTGAGATGGGCACCGGCAGCGGAGCGATCAGCGTGGCCCTAGCCAAAGAGCTTCCTTCGGCCTCTGTGGTGGCAACGGACCTTTCGGAAAAGGCCCTCTCCATCGCTGAAGAAAATGCCCTGCGCAATGGTGTCCGGGAGCGGATCCTTTTTTTGCCAGGTGACCTGTTCGCCCCCCTGGAAAAAGGATCCATATTTGAGCTGATCATCACCAACCCGCCCTACATCCCTCAAGATTATTTTCCATCTCTGCCCCCAGAGGTTCGCGATTTTGAACCACGAGTAGCCTTGGATGGAGGAAGGGATGGCCTGACTTTCTTCCGCAGGGTTCTGCCGAGGTTGGGAGAATATCTCAGCCCCGAAGGCTGGGTACTGGCGGAGATCGGTGCAGGACAAGATCAGAAAGTCCGAGAGATTGCCGCGGCAAACCCAGATCTCGATTCATGCGATTTTCTCCCGGACTTGGCTGGTATTAAACGGGTGTTCAAAGCCCGGAAAAAATGATAGAACTTCTTTCAGGGGACGCAGAAAATGCGCATTTTCAGGGTTGCCTTGGAGGAGACGGAACTATGAATCTTAGAAAATCTGCGTCCCAATAAAGATAAATTTGGAGCGAGACCCGTGGAAAAGATGATGATTGAGGGGGGATATCGGCTGGTGGGACAAATTCCCATCAGCGGGGCCAAGAACGAAGCCCTGCCGCTTTTCGCGGCCTCGCTCTTAGTGGATGGATGGAGTACCCTCAAAAACGTCCCAGCATTGGCGGACATTCGGACCATCTCCAGGCTCCTGCGGCAAATGGGAGTGGAGATTGAGGGGGAAAAGGGGACGGTTCGCCTGAACGCTGCGCAGGTCCATTCTTGCGAAGCCCCATACAATCTAGTGAAAACGATGCGGGCTTCGGTTCTGGTCCTGGGGCCCTTAGTGGCTAAATGGAGGCGAGCCCGGGTCTCTCTCCCCGGTGGTTGCGCCATCGGTGCCCGGCCCATTAACCTGCACCTTAAAGGCCTCGAAACTCTGGGGGCCAAGGTCGAGCTGAAACATGGGTACGTCGAAGCCCGGGCAGATCGCCTGAGGGGAGCGAAAATCTATTTTGACATTCCTACCGTGACGGGCACGGAGAATATCATGATGGCCGCGGCCCTTGCTGAGGGGAGGACGATTTTGGAAAATGCCGCTCGCGAACCCGAGGTCGTAGAGCTCGCCAAAGCCTTGCATAAAATGGGAGCGAAGATTCAGGGAGCCGGCAGTGACGTGATCATCATCGATGGGGTGAAAGAGCTTTGCCCTGTGGAGTATAGAATCATGTCGGACCGTATTGAAGCGGGGACCCTTATGGTGGCGGCCGGAATCACCCAGGGAAATGTGAAACTCCTTCATTGTGATCTCACCCAGATGGAAGCGGTGGTTACGAAGCTGAGAGAAGCGGGATTGGAAATATTTCCGGATGGGGAAGGGGTGAAGGTCATCGGACCCGTGAACATTAAGGCGGTGGATGTTAAGACTCTACCCTACCCCGGATTTCCTACAGATATGCAGGCGCAGATCATGGCTTTGATGTGTTTGGCCAATGGACTTTCGGTCGTTACGGAGACGGTTTTCGAGAATCGCTTCATGCATGTCAGCGAGCTAAGACGGATGGGAGCAAACATTCGCGTGGAGGGTGGAAAAGCAATTGTCCGCGGCCTTTCCAACCTGACGGGCGCGCCAGTGATGGCCACGGACTTGCGAGCCAGCGCCTCGTTGGTCCTGGCGGGCTTGGCTGCTGAAGGGACGACGGAAGTTTCCCGCATCTACCATCTGGACCGGGGGTATGAAAAGCTTGATGAGAAGCTGTCCCAGCTCGGGGCGAAGATCAAAAGAGTGCAGGAATGAATCGATGAGAATCCTGGTTTCTGGAGAGAAAGATTTCTCCCATTTCTTGCAAAGTTTTTACAGGCGGGGCGAGACCGGATTCGAAAAAGTTGAGAGATCCGTCCGCGGTATTCTGGAGCAAGTCAAGGAGCGAGGCGACCTGGCCCTCCTCAGGCTAACCAAGAAATACGACGGTTGGAGCGCCTCCCTAAAGACCCTCCGGGTCTCTGAAAAGGAGACCCAGGCGGCCCTGAAAAGCTTGAGCCAGGAGGAACGAAAAGACCTAAAATTTACGGCCGAGCGGATCGAAAGATTCCACATTCTTCAGCAACAAAAATCTTGGTCTTTTGCCGAAGAGGACGGCACAATTCTCGGCCAAATCGTCCGCCCGATGGAGCGGGTTGGGGTCTACGTTCCGGGGGGGAAAGCAGCCTATCCTTCCAGTGTCTTGATGAATGCCATTCCGGCAAGAATTGCTGGGGTCCCAGAAATCATCATGACCTGCCCCGCTCCCCGGGGTTATTTAAACCCGGCCATCCTAGCCGCAGCGCACATTGCCAGGGTGAATGCCATTTTCAAAATCGGCGGAGCCCAGGCGATTGCTGCCATGGCCTTTGGAACAAAGATCGTTCCCAAAGTAGATAAGATTATTGGGCCGGGAAACATCTACGTCGCTGCGGCCAAGCGGATGGTGTTCGGGGACGTCTCAATCGATTCCATCGCCGGGCCGAGCGAGATTCTGATCATTTCCGATGGAAGTGGAGACCCCTCTTTTTTGGCAGCGGATCTCATTTCCCAGGCCGAGCATGACGAACAGGCCGCCGCTGTACTTTTATGCATTTCCAAAGGTTTTGCGGAAAAGGTGCAAAGGGCAATTTCTGAGCAATTGGCCACATTGCCCCGTCGGCAGATCGCCGAACAATCCCTTAAGGACTTCGGAGCGATCCTGATCGTAAAGAATCTTTCGGAAGCTGCAAGAATTTCTAACGACCTTGCCCCCGAACATCTGGAGTTGGCTGTCGCCAATCCCTTCTGCCTCCTGAGAAAGATTAAAAATGCTGGGGCCATCTTCCTGGGTCACATGTCTCCGGAAGCCATCGGGGACTATGTCGCGGGCCCTAACCACGTTTTGCCAACAGGCGGAGCCGCCCGCTTTTCCTCCCCCCTCGGGGTTTACGACTTCCTCAAGCGATCGAGCCTGATCTGCCTTTCACCGGAAGGCCTGAAAAAGCTTTCCCAGCCGGGAATGCGGTTGGCACAGATGGAAAATTTTGAGGGGCACAGGCGAGCGATCGAGAAACGCCAGGGCGGGTGGATCTCTCGGCCTTAGCTCCTGCCCATAGCAACTTGATCGTTTTCTTGCCGGTTAGCATCGCCTTAATCCTCAGCATTCCCTCTGAACTGCCCAGGCGTCTGCAGCCCCCTTTTTGGACTTTAAGCGAGTGGCCTTCTGCTGCGGACTTCAAAGTATAAAGGAGAAATTTTCCTGAATCAGATCAAGGAACAGCTAAGAGCCATCTTAAAAAAGCATTGGGGGTATACCTCTTTTCTGCTGCTGCAGGAGGAGACGATTTTTTCCATCCTGGCCGGGAGAGATACCCTAACCATGTTAGCCACGGGAGGGGGAAAATCGCTCTGTTTCCAGCTTCCCGCCTTGCTGCAAGATGGGATGGCCGTGGTCATTTCTCCCTTGATCTCCCTCATGAAAGATCAGGTGGACAGTCTGAAAGACATGGGGGTTGCAGCGGCCGTATTAAATTCGAGCCTTTTGCCCGGGGAACAAGAATCGGTTGTGAACGGGGTCCAAAAAGGGAAAGTAAAGCTTTTATACATCTCCCCCGAACGTCTGCAGAGAGAAGGCACGCTGATACTTCTGAAATCAGTCCCTCTATCATTTTTTGTGATTGACGAGGCCCACTGCATCAGCCATTGGGGGCATGATTTCCGGGAAGATTACCGAAACCTGAAAGTTATCAAAGAAACGTTTAAGCCCATTTCCGTTCATGCCTTTACCGCCACTGCGACGGAGGAAGTTCAGAGGGATATTCTGAACCAGCTCCGCCTGGAAAACCCGCAAATTCATATTGGCCCGGTGGACCGCCCCAATCTGACCTACCGGGTGAGGCCCCGCACCCAGATTATCAGCCAGGTAACTGACCTCCTGGGAAAACATGCGGTTGAATCGGGCATTATCTATTGCCTGCGTAGGGATGACGTAGATACCCTTTCCGCCAGGCTGAATGAACTCGGCTTTAAAAACCTTCCTTATCATGCCGGCCTTTCCGACGATACCCGCCGCCTCCATCAGGACGAGTTTGCCCGCGAAGGGGTGGATATCATCGTCGCCACGATCGCCTTCGGTATGGGCATAGACCGTTCCAATATCCGATTTGTAATTCACACCGCCATGCCTAAAAGCATTGAGCACTACCACCAGGAGACCGGGCGCGCCGGCCGGGATGGCCTTCCTTCTTATTGCTATATGTTTTACGGAGGAAGTGATTACATCACCTGGAAGTCTTTGCTGGAAGATTCTCCCCAAAAGCCCGTCATGCTGGACAAACTCCAGCGCCTTTATCATTTCTGCGCCCAGCCGCATTGTCGGCATAAAGTCTTGGCGAATTATTTCGGCCAGGACTACGAGAAGGCCTCCTGCGAGGCCTGTGATTATTGTTTGAACGAGCTGGAGATGGTGGAAGACCCGCTGATCGTGGGCCAAAAGGTTCTTTCCTGCGTTTACCGCGTGCATCAGGTGAGCAACCTCGGATTCGGAGCCGGGCATATCGCCAATGTGCTAAAGGGGAACCTGACGGATCAGGTGGAGACGTGGAGGCATCATGGATTATCAACCTTCGGTTTGATGGCAAACGAATCAGTGGCTTTTATCCGCTATATGATCGAACAACTGATCGGACAGGATTTTTTGCGAAGAGAGGGAGATTTTTCCACACTCTCCCTGACAGATTCCGCAAGAAAGGTACTGCGTGGAGAGCTGACTCCCGCCCTGGTCAAGCCTCTTGTGGCGGCGAAAAAGAAAGAAATTACCCGAAGGGGCCGGCAGAAAAAGGAAGAAGAATGGGCGGAAGTGGACCAGGAATTGTTTCAACTGCTTCGGAGCAAAAGGGCGCAGCTGGCGCAGAAGCAAGGCGTTCCGGCCTTCGTCATTTTCGGGGATAAGTCCCTGCGGGATATGGCCATGATCAAGCCCATAACGCGGGAGGCTTTCGCTACGGTCTACGGCGTTGGCGACCACAAATTGCGCGCTTATGCTGAGAATTTTATTCAGGTGATCAAAAAATATCTTAACCATGAGTGATGGTTTCGTAAAAAGTCCGTAAATTCGCCCTTCAGAATGCAGGTTATTAACGTCACCCTGCACCTGCATCAACTGCTTAGAATCCCCATGGATAATTGAGTAACACAACCCCTTGCAATTCCCGAGCAATAATGGCATGATCCGTAATCAAAACCCCTCTTATTGATCTCAAATATGGTATTGAAGGATATCGAACGGGATTTCAAAAATAAAGTTACCGAAAAACTTTCCCTTTCCTCCGAAGGGATTGACCGCTATCGAGTCTTCACACCCTTTATGTTCGAAGATGGCGACCATCTATCGATCCTGTTGAAAAGAAAGAATGGCGGGTGGGTCCTTTCCGATGAAGGGCACACCTATATGCACCTGACTTATGACCTCGAAGAAAAGGACCTGCAGAAAGGGACGAGGCAGAAGATAATTACAAATGCCTTATCTATGTTTAGCGTCGATGATCAGGAAGGAGAGCTCGTTATTCCAATTCAAAATGAGCGCTATGGCGATGCTCTATACAACTTCATTCAAGCCCTTTTGAAGATCACAGATGTCACTTACCTTTCACGGGAAAGGGTTCGCTCAACATTCATGGAGGATTTCAAAACATTTATGGAACAGTCAGTCCCTGAAAATAGGCGTGAGTTTGACTGGTTCGACCGCAAGCATGATCCAGATGGAAAGTATTCAATTGATTGCCGGATAAATGGTATGCCTCGCCCCCTCTTTGTCCACGCTTTGCCCAACGATGACAAAACACGGGATTCCACAATTACCTTGCTTCAGTTTGAAAAATGGGGCGCCTCCTTCCGAACCCTTGCCATTTTTGAGGATCAAGAACAAATCAATAGAAAAGTTCTTGCCCGGTTTAGCGATGTATGCGAAAAGCAGTTTTCAAGTTTAGCTGCCAACCGAGACCGCATAAAAAAGTTTTTAGAAGAATCTATGCAATGAACAATAATCTTCAGATTATAGAGGACTATCTTCCAATATGGGCCATCAGTGCCGAAGCATCGCGGGAGAAGTCTGTTCCGAATGGACGTATTTCGACACTTCATTTATGGTGGGTGAGGCGGCCGCTGGTGGCGTGCCGGGCGGGAGTTTATGCGGGCTGCTGCTGACCATGCGCCAGAAAAATGAAATACTTGAAAAATAAGAGATGTTTGATAAAGAAGTCACCCGCCAGCAAATTCAAAGCCTTAATGATATAGAAGCGATTGCGGTGTTTATTGCCTACCTTGGGTATGACACGAACAGCCGCATCCAACAGACCCCTGCCAACCTTGGGATAACCTCGGAGATCGTTCAGCGCCAGATCAAGTCCACTCTCCTCCCTCACCCCCTGCCCTGTGGAGTTTAAGACCCTACTTCACAGGGCATGCCCTTTCCCGTCAGGGGAGAGGAAGTGTTCTGGATTTTTTACGACTTCATCAAAAATCCTTTTTAAACTTGAATTTTCGAAAAACAAATGATAATCTTTAGTTGTCCTGAACGGGGGAGGGAAGCCTATGCCAGGGGCTAACTTCGCACCAATTCTTCCAAATCCAGTCAGCCGACACCCAAGGATTCCGCCTGAGCCCGCTCCAAAACCAAAACTTCTGGACCGTCCGCGCGAAGCCCTGCGCTCCCGCCATTCTTTTGCCACCCATTTGCTCGAAGACGGGTATGATATTCGAACGATCCAGGAGCTGTTAGGGCATAAGGATGTGAGCACAACGATGATCTATACGCATGTGTTGAATCGCGGCGGTCAAGGAGTTCGAAGTCCTGCCGACAGCCTGTAATAAGGAGAAACGCCATTGTTTTTATCAAGTCTTGATAACAACAAGACAATCCGGCCGCAATAATTGTGTTAGTCGTTGGAAGAATTAAGCTTTCATGCAAAAATTGACAATTGGGATTTCCGTGTTATCCAGACCCAAAACTGCTGTCCTAAAGGTCTAACATAGACCGGCCCAATTATTGTTAGGCAGACAGGAAGAAAGGCAATAGGATGCGGAAGATTCTAGCCCTCGTCGTAATCGTAATGGTGACCTCCTTTCCTATGGCCGCGGCCGAATCTCCCCTACCTCTTAAGAAGTATCTTGAGCCGGCGGATATCACAAAGCTGGACTGGTTACTCTTGAAGGCTCAGGTGAGCTCCTTCTCGAAGGATATTCGATGGGATGACTGTGGGCTCATCGACTCGGTGTCGCTTTTCGCAATCAATCAGCGCGGACTTGTGGGCATGACCTTCCTCGTAAGAAAACAGCGCTACATCGCGCTACCCGACGACACTGCGAAGAAAGTCTTTACCGATGCGGTACTCCAGGCATCGAGGATTCTCATTCACACCATTCCTGAAGTCGAAGGTGGAGCAAACGTGTACGCCAATTTTATGGCAATCGGTGGGGATCTAGTCGCTGAGTACAGGCACGGGCAGGTCATTCTGAGAAGGTGAAACCCCAGAAGTCGCCGGATAGTCCGTGAGGAAATTGCCGACATCCATAGAATTACCAAGTTCTGCCAAGCGAAGGATGGATTGCCTAACGAGTCAATGAACCTGACGTGTATACAGCTTCGTTGGTCCCATGCAGGTAATCTCCAACGTTAGGGTGCAAGATCGAAGGAGGGCGAATGCTTTCTGATGAGGCCAAAAAGACTATCGACGCTTTGTCAAAAGACGAGTTGCGCCAAGAAATCAATAAAGGGGATCGTTCTCGATTTCAGCGCGACAAATTCGCGTATCTTCAAGCTCGCTACGCGGCCATCGAGGAGCAGGGACAACACAAAATTCGGCAAGAAGACGTAGCTCACAAGACTGAAGAACTCAATCTTGCACGGGAAGCGAATCAATTAAGCCATAAAGCTAACAAACTCAGCAAAATCGCAATAGTGATTTCGGTCTTTGCCGCAATAATTGCTGTTGGCGCGTTGATTGTCGATATCTGGTTGGGTGGTAAATAAAATGCACCCTAACACTTATAAGGCCTCCGGTTGTCAATAGAGAAAAGTCTCCCAAAACGAAAAAGAAGTAATTGTTTTCGTTTTACCTGGCAACGAGTCTTTATGCATGTTGGCAGCCGTTCCAACTTGGTTTCTAAGCGGGTACAAGAAGAGATCCTGCACCAAACACTTATTGAGATTCAATCCCGTATAAAACGGGCTGCAGAGAGCTAAGTTCGCTCTGCGACCTAGAAACTATGCTGTGCCCTCGTACCGTCCTATTCAAGACGTTGGTTTGAGCATAAATGCTCCCCAGTTAGTTACAGGTTCGGGTGAGGGGCAGAACCTGGCCAA
>Ga0187886_1000748_pt1 | contig 35395 bp, 26 predicted proteins | sample June2016WEW_20_1_FD_133001 | JGI IMG/M metagenome (GOLD analysis project Ga0187886, IMG submission 133001) | Peatland microbial communities from SPRUCE experiment site at the Marcell Experimental Forest, Minnesota, USA - June2016WEW_20_150 | ecosystem: Environmental > Terrestrial > Soil >...
GTCGGAGAAGCTGAAGGAGCTTTCTCCCAAGTACAACAAAGGTAAAACCATCGACGTCATTAACCAGAAACTGGGCTACCTGGTCCGCTGCGGCGATCCCGACGCCATTGACTCAATTGTTCCAATGGCCTATGGCAATCTCGCCCTGGACTTGTTGTTAGGCAAGATCCACGGACGACTAGTCGTCCTCAGGAATGGCCGTTACGATAACCTGCCCATCGACACCGTCACTGCCTCGAAAAAGATTGTGAATGTGAGAGAGCAATACAACGTCGACCGTTTGCGTCCGCACTACAAGAGCTTCGAGATGAAGCCACTGTTTATCATGACCAGCGAGGTGGCCTAGGGTTACCGCATTAGTTCTGCGGCAGCTGTTTCTAATCGATTAAATCCGGCTTAACCCTGCCGCGAGCCTCAGCCTGAACCAACTCGTTGCGGGAGCATCGTTTTCTCCCGCGACCTTGCTGTAACTTCCCGCCGAATACCAAGGGCTCAAGTTTTCACCGCCAGGTGCCGATGACAACCGTAGCCCACATTTCTATATCGATGTGCCGATTTAATTCGAACCTTGAGTGCCTGAAGGCTTCAGGAAGAGAGAACTGTGTGCAGCGGTGACTCTTACCGCCACGTCTTCCGCCCGCGGTTCTTGCAACTCACGGCTGTTCACAGCGTTTATGAGCCAGAAGCGGATTCTACCTATCTCGTGAGCAGCTTATGCCGACAAAGGTGGATTCCGCTGTCTATGCCGCCGCCCAATTTTATGAATACCAACTTCGGAAAAGTAGCAGAGGTTCAGTGCAGTCGTTCAAGTCGGTTGATCGTTCTAGTTTTTCTAGTGGCAGCTGTTTACAACCAAAGCTCCCTTTTTGCGCTATCTTCAAACAGTTCTGACGAATCCAGTGACGTTTGATACCACAGCACCGTTTCCGGAGTGCGTCTCGTATTCTTCGCCACGGATGAACACAATCACAATGTCCAGAAGCTTCAGAGAGACGACTTCGCCATCCTCGACGATGAACGGGTGATTCGAGAGTTTCGGAGCGTTGCTCGCTCGGCCTCATCAACCTCGACGTTGTCATATTGATTGATTCGAGCGAATCCGTTCAGCCGCAGCTCCAACGAGTGGTCACGGACGTAGAGCAACTGATTTCACAATCGTCGCGGAATCCAGGAGATAAAATCTCCGTGGTGTCATTCAGCGGGTTGGATGCACATCTCGTTTGTATAGAAAACTGTCGTACTTCGTTCCGCGCCGATCGGATTGGTCCCAGAGGAGGGGCAACCCCGCTGCTGGATGCCATCGATTTGGCGACAACCTTGCTGATCAAGCACCGTCAGCCAGATGTTTGGCCGGTGGTCTTACTTTTCTCCGACGGCGACGACACCATCAGCAAGACATCCTTCCACCAGGTTCGCGAGAAAATACTGGCAAGCGGCATCCAGATTTACTCTATCGACGTGAGCGAGTCCAAACGATCATCCAACGGAACCGCAACTCTGCAAATGCTGGCCGAAGATTCCGGGGGACGTTATATCGGCCTTGGCGACGGCCCGGTCAAAATTCTCAATGACGTGATGGATGATTTGCGTTCCGGCCTGCGGGTGACCTACGCGCTGCCGGAGTCCAGTTCTGAGTTTCACTCGATCCGCATTCTTCGTAGAGCACCACTCCAAACGAAAACAAGTCTGTACGAGCATCCAGTTCCTTGCCACGCACCTGCTCCGGTGACATATAAGCGACCGTGCCTAGCGTAGAGCCCGGACTGGTCAGGTGCTCGGCACTGACCTCAGCCGTCGCTTCTGTCATAACATCGGCAACACGCCCACTCTTTAGCATGAGCTTTGCCAGCCCGAAGTCCAGAACCTTGGCGTGTCCCCGCTTGGTCACGAAGATATTGGCGGGCTTGATGTCGCGGTGGACGATGCCTTCGGCATGAGCGGCGTCGAGAGCATCAGCAATCTCGATGGCTAGATTGAGCAGGAGATCGGTCTCTAATGGTCTGCCGGTAACCATGTGCTTCAGTGTCATCCCATCTAGGTACTCCATTGCGATAAAGCGTGTGCCGTCCTGCTCGCCGATTTCGTAGATCGTGCAGATACTGGGATGGTTCAGGGCGGAAGCGGCACGGGCTTCACGGCTAAAGCGTTCTAACGCCTGCGGGTCTTGCGCGACGTCGTCGGGAAGAAACTTGAGCGCGACAAAGCGCCCGAGTGAGGTATCTTCAGCCTTATAGACGACACCCATCCCACCCCCGCCGAGCTTCTCAACAATTCGGTAGTGCGAAATGGTTTGGCCGATCATTCGGGAGATGCCTGGCCTTCGGGTCGCTTCATCTTACGGACGCGGCATCCGTGAGTCAACGAATGGCGGCTCCGGTGGCTCCGGTAGCGAGTCAGGGTTTCAAGGGCATTCCCCATGACAGCATTTATCTCGAGATGATCGACGTTCTGGCGGTCGTTGTTCTGTGAAGCTTTAGCCGCTTGGACTATCTGGCCATTCGAGATAGGAAGACCACACAAGGTGTTGGAGTAATGCTGGTCCTTGCCAACAATAGCCCGAACGACCATCCGCTCACAGTCCCACCCGCGATCAAGCGGAAGATCATCGCCTCGAATACCCGGCGGAGCACCGTGATTGCAATCTAATTGCGGCCGGATCTCATCTCATACGAAAGTCTACGGTAAGGTGTGCCCTGCCGCGATGGCTGCCGCCATCGTGAGTTGAGGATCGTACGCGGACGTGAAAGCTTTTTTCTAACGTCGATCGGCACGCTATCGCACGTGCATAAGATAAACACTGACGTCATCCTCAGGTCCTGGACGCGCATCGGGCAAAACCTCGTTCGCAGGGTAGCTTGGCGGAAGTGTCCAGGTACGTGATTACGATCACACGGTATCGTGCCACAACAAACGTGCCTGGGCCGCCCTGTCTTGGCATTCTGACCCACGAATTTTTCATGCCAGGGAGTCTTGAGTGCGATCGTCTGATTGCAAGAGTTATGTCTGCGCGGAAGGCGTGAATGACTTCTCTTTCAGTTGTTGTTCGCCGTCAGGAAGTACAGCAATTCCACCGCGCGAGAGTATTCAGGATCGGAACTGACTGCCCTCTGCAGCAAGGATAATGCTTCCTCGTTTCGACCTTGAGCTCGCAACAGCAACGACATTTTAAGATAGTCGTCTTCAGACGCCGCGTTTGCAAGCGAGCGGTCAATGGTTTTTTTAAATCGATCCACTAACAAAGGGTCGGTTTGATTCGCAGCCTGGAGACTTGCAAGAGCCTGCGGGTAGTCCTTCAAGACTAGGTGTACGAAGCCCAGGTCCAGCAAAGCCGAACAGCGATGCTCCCTTTCTTCACGGCTCAAATTCTTATAATCCTTTGTCAAAGCCGCAGCGACTTCAAACTCCTTTATCGCATCCTGAAGACGATCGTGGGCGAAGTAGTACACGCCGAGATTGACGCGCGACACGACATCTTTCGGATCCAGATTGACTGCTTCGATAAAGTGCTTCTCAGCTGCCTCGTTGTCGCCCTGTGCAAGCAGTGCGAAAGCCAGCTTTCTTTCCGCCAGCAGGTTCGCGTTTGTCACTTCGAGGGTATGGGACCAGATCGTTACGCTGTTCTGCCAGTACGAGATCTGTCGAAAAGTGAGAAACCAAAGTACCCCGAAGGTAATGGCCACCAATCCACGCCGAACTGCTTTTCCGGCGTGCAACCGGTCCAACCCCTCGAGCCCACCCCAAACGGCCATCACGAACAAGCCAATAATGGATAGATAAGCGTAGCGATCTGCCATCGCCTGCTCACCCACCTGGACCGCGCCGATCATTGGAAAGAGCACACCCAGGAAAAAAAGCCATCCGACGATCAAATACGGGCGTACACGGCGCTGCATCCAGGCAGCGATACTTACCGCACTGAGAATCACGCCGGCCCAAGCTGCTTTCGCAAGCGGTAACGACGTTCCGGGATGTGGGTAGAAGAGAGCGAAACGCCAAGGCCAGAATGTTTTTGACACGTAGAGCACGTAGGAATAGACCGCGTTTTCGATCCTTGCGGAGAACGGAAACGCCTTCGTGCTCCGCAGCGCTTCCGCGCTTTGAGCCCACAACGTGACCGTAGAACTGGCGACCGCCATTAAAAACAGAGGCCATTTCTCTACCAACAGTCGCGAGATGGATTGTTGCGGAATCGAGGATTCCGGAGAGGGACTCGTCCAACCGGCTACCCGTCGCAGCGGCCAGCAGTCAACCAGGAGGAGCGCTAACGGCAGAGTCACGGCCATTGGCTTGGCGGCCAGCGCCAGCAGGAAAATTGCCGAAACAACCGCAAGCCGTTTCGTCCCCGGCTTTAGCGCGTACCATCCATATGCTGCAAGGGTGAGGAGAAAGAAAAAGGTGCATAGCAGATTCTTGCGTTCCGCGATCCAAGCGACCGACTCTACGTTAAACGGGTGCCACGCGAATAGCGCAGCTACGACAAAACTGGGGCCTGGCAGTCTGGTCGCCGTGCTGAGGACGATAAAAAGCAGGAGTGCATTTAGACTGTGAATCAGCACGTTCATGAGGTGGTGCCAACCCGGCTCGAGTCCGAAGAACTCGCAATCCGCCGCATGGGACCACCACGTAAGCGGATGCCAATTGTCGTCTTCCCTTGAACTGATGGACCAGCGCACCGTCTCCCAAGTGAGGCCCATCCTTACATGGGAGTTGTTCACGACGTACCTGTCGTCGTCATAATTAATGAAGTCGTGTCCTCGAACCGGGCTGTAAAGAATGACAGTTCCGACGACCAGTACCATCCCGAGTGCAAGGTTTGGAAGTGACTTCAGCCACTGTCGTGCGGTGCTGGCAGCGTTTTTCCTTGTCGGCTCAGCATGCCTGCGCGTTGTTCTTTGGCTCACGTTCTTGCACCGACACTCTTTATAGATATTACGGGAAAGCGGCGTTGGCTTGTCCTCGCGCCTATGCAGAACAATTCCGGCAAAGCACCAGGTACTGACCGCCGAAAGGTAGTGCATGCAACCAGCGCTCAGCCGGGCGAAGCAGGCGCAATTGGCGAGGGAAGTAAAAGAGCGAATCCGTTCGCAGAATCTTGAAGCCCGCCTGGGACAGCATTTTGCGCACCTCACCCGGGCTGATCGTAATCGCATTTTCGTCAAATGCGCATTGCGACATCACATAACGCGTACCAGGATTCCACGGGTTATTTTCCCAAAAGGCGAACAAGGCAGCCGGAAGGAGAGCGTGACGAATCGCCGCGAGGCACGCTTGCCTCTCGGACGGAGGAATATGATGGAAAACGCCATTCGTGAAGGCCAGATCCATCGTGCCGTTGGGCGTCCACTCGTTGATGCTCAGGAAAGACATGCCACTCTTGGAATAAGACTGCCGGGCCACGGCGATCGACGCACTTGATATATCCACACCGAGCGTCTGCTCCGCCTTGAGCGTCGCGCGGCGAGCATGGGCAAGTTTGCGCTGTCTCCGCAACCGTAATCCAAAATCATTCGCACGGGAAATTTGAGCAGGGCGAGGCATTGCGCATTCCAATCGATTCCGCGTTTCGCGTAGAACTCCCGGCTCTCTCCAGTGAAGGCGAGCGACTTCGCCAGATCCTGCTCGTAACTCTTGGCGAAGGAGTCGAATTCGGCTTGAGGCATGATTAGCGCCGGCGTAGTCCCAGAATGCTGAGAAAGAAGCTGCTGAAGATAATCTGCGGTCCGAGAATCAGCGCGGAAACAGAAAACAAGACGATGCGCAGAAGGTTCTCCGAAGTGATGGGGCCGAAGCTGCTGTGCGCCCAGGTGGACAATGCGAAGATCGAACCGGCCACTCCTACGGCGACGAATATTGCCCCCACAATCAATCCGGTCTCGAGCTTGATGTAGTCGAACAAGCGATTCAGCCGCGGATCCTCAGGCAGGAGCCCTTCCGTGATCGCGAAGATTTTAGTGAACACGGCGAAAGTGACCAACTGGAAGCCGACCAGCATAGAGCCCAAACCATAGGCGAGCGTGTGAACGTCGAAGACGATGTCACCGATGCGCCGCGGGCCAGGCATCAGCCAGACGCACGCGGCAAATCCGACGATAATTGAAGCGATGCCCGGATACAGAAAGAGCCAGCGCGGGCTGTACATCAGCAGGAAGCGCAGGTGACGCCAGCCATCATGCCAGGTGTGGAGGTGCGGCGGATGACTGCGGGCGTCGGGCGACAGAGTGGTCGGAACCTCGGTGACTTTCATCTGCAACAGGCTTGCCTTCACCACCATCTCGCTGGCGAATTCCATGCCGGTCGAGCGGATGTCCATGCGTTCATAGCTCTGCTTGCGGAAGGCGCGAATGCCGCAATGGAAGTCTTTGCAAGGTGAACGGGAAAAAAGTCTGCCGATGGCGGTAAGCACGGGATTTCCCAGGTAACGATGCAGGGGCGGCATCGCACCCTTTTCAATGCCGCCGAGAAAACGGTTGCCCATCACCAGCTCGGAGCCGTTTCTCAACTGCTCGACGAATCGCGGGATGTGCGCGAAATCGTAGCTGTCATCGGAGTCGGCCATGAGCACGTAGGTGCCGCGCGCTGCTTGAATTCCGCCGCGGAGGGCGTTGCCGTACCCGCGATGCTGTACGTGAACAACTCGTGCGCCAGCAGCCTGCGCAAGTTCCACCGAACCGTCGCTGGAGCCGTTGTCGGCGACGATGACTTCTCCCTTGATGCCCGCGCTTTCGAGCGCGGCCACGGCCTTCGCCACGCAAATGCCTACAGTCTCGCGTTCGTTCAGGCACGGCAAGACAACAGAAACTTCCAAGGCCCATGCGGTGGGTGTGGCTTCCAGAATCCCGGCCATTTCTTGGGTGATTTGACCCATAAACGATCAGTTCACTTGCAGTTCCTCTAGGAAATAAGCACTTTAAATGCCAACGTGGGGCCCGGCGGGCTGTTGATTTTAGGCTATTTCCGAGGCTTTCCCACGCGTTCGGCGGTTGCGAACATCTTCAAAACCGTATCCATATCCTTGGGCTGAACCTTGCCCGCCGGGATGCGCCGGTGCGTCAGGTCTTCCAGTTTCAGCAAAAGATCCACCAGCGCCATGGAGTCGATCAGTCCCGAGGAGACCAGCGGAGTGTTCTCGTCAATAGTCACTCCCGGTTTCCGGATCAGTTGAACAATGTGGTCGATCATTTGCTGTGCTTCTGAAGTCATAACGATGTCCCGCTCCTAGGCTTGGGCGTTCAATTCCGGGTGCTCGGTCAACAATTTTTCTCGCGTTGCGGAACGGGCGGGCTTCCCGGCGGTACTCTTGACGATCCATTTCGGCGGTTTCAGAAATACTGTTCGCACGGCCACTCCCAAGCCGGCAACGACCCGGCTGCGGATTTCCTGCTCGAGTTCTACGGCGCCGGCCAGCAACTCCTCATGCTCCACTTCCGCCACCACGACAATCTCTTCGGTTCCGAGATCGGGATTGTACACGCCCATCGCAATCACCCGTCCGTCGTGAACGAATGGATGCCCTCCGACGATTTCCTCGATGTCCTGGGGATAAATATTCTCGCCGCCAATAATCAGCAAATCCTTCTTGCGGCCGACCACGTAGAGTTCGCCGTCAAGATGAAACCCGAGATCGCCTGTGTGGTACCAGCCATCGACAATGGCTTGAGCCGTCAGATCCGGACGATTGTAGTAGCCTTCAAAAAGACAATCGCCCCTCACAAGAATCTCACCGACGAAATCGTCTTGGAGGATGACTCCGGAGTCTGACACGACGCGAACCTGCTGATGGGGCAGCAAACGGCCGGATGACGTAAAGGACATCGACCCTGGAGTTCCCTCATCCACCAATTTGACACGATGTGCTCCTCGGAATTGCTGCCCGTCAACCCAGATCCTCAGCGGGCCTGATGGCCGATCAATGTCTGACTGCGTCACTGCAAAAACGTTTTCCGCCATCGCGTAGGACGACTGCAGTACTGCGCTTTTGATTGCGAAGGCTCGCTGAAATTCGCTCATGCTGCTCGCTCGTACGGGCTCGGAGCAATTGATCAGGAGGCGAAGAGATGACAGATCGTAGTCACGCCATCGGCTCTCCGGTGTGCGCCGCGGCACGAACTGAAACGCAAAGTTCGGCATCCACGCCAGCGTGCATTTGTGCTCGCTGATAATTTGTAGCAGCGTTTCCGGGTGCATCACCCAATCGAGCGGCGACTGCATCACGACGGGAAGATGGCACACCATGGGCAGCACGAAGCAGGCGATCAACCCCATGTCGTGGTAGAGCGGCAGCCAGGTGTAAACGCGATCCGCCTCGTTGTCGATCTTCAAAGCTCGGGCAAGATGTTCAATCTGCCGCAGCACGGCCGCGTGCGTGAGAGCGACTCCTTTTTGGAGGCCCGTGGTACCGGCAGAATGTTGAATGAAGGCCAGGCCATCGGGTCGAATCTTCGGGATCTCTTCTTTTGAAGTGTGCTCGTGCGACTCCTGCAGCTCTCTCTGGGCTTTGAAATCCTTGGCCCCGGCGCGAAGCAGCATGGTGTCGTCGCCGACAGATACACAGGCCAGCATTTCCTCCGGAAATTCATCGTCAATCACCACGGCCTTTGCGCTCAGGTTGGCGGTTACCCCAAGCAGCCCGGAGCGGTACTTCGAAGGTTCCACCTTGAAATTCGGGTATGCCAGGAACGCTGGCGCTGCGCCCAGCATCATGGCCGCGACGAAGGTTGTCATCGCAGGGATGCCCTGGGGCATGATGACAACCACGCGGTCGCCTGCTTGCAGGCCGTGATCACGAAACACGCGTGCTTGCTCGCGGGCTCGCCGACGGAACTCGCCAAAGGTCAAGGCCTGGCGTTCGTCTTCGTCGATCCAGAATGTGATGAAAGGCTGCCCGGCAGGCGCTCGATTCAGGGCGTCGATCAGGTTCGCAGCACGAATCACAGCGCATTTTAGACCAATCTGATCTTTTTGGCTGTGAAGCAGTACACAGGCGGTGTTCAGCGCGACAGTTATACTTCTACGGTGCTTGGATAAGGTACCTTCGGATTTTATTCGAACCGGGGCAGGCTCAATGCAGTTTGCAGCGCAACTGGAAAATTTACGCGAGCGACGTGGGCTGTTGGGCGCGTCGCTGGTGGTGATTGTACTGCTTCTGTATGCTCCGGTGATCCATCACGGCTTTCTGCAACTTTGGGACGACGACGCTTACGTCACCGACAACCCTCACGTCCGCAGCGGATTGACGCTGACAAATATTCGATGGGCGTTCACCAGCTTTGAGCAGTCGAACTGGCATCCGGTGGCGTGGCTGTCGCACATGGTGGATTGCCAATTGTTTGGGCTGAATCCCGGTCCGCAACACGCGGTAAATCTGCTGCTGCATGCGGCCAATGTATTTCTCGTGTTCTGGTTATTGCAGAGGGCTACCGGAGCGGTGTGGCGCAGCTTCTTCGTGGCAGGGCTCTTTGCGGTGCATCCGTTAAACGTAGAGACTGTCGCATGGATTGCACAGAGAAAAAGTCTGCTGAGCGTCTTTTTCTCGATGCTCACGATCGCGGCCTACGGATGGTACGCACAACGAACCGACTGGAAACGATATGCGCTTCTGGTTGGCGCTTTTGCCCTTGCGCTGATGGCGAAGCCGATGGCGGTCACCTTGCCGCTGCACTTGTTACTTTTTGATTTCTGGCCTTTACGGCGATGGGAGCAGCTTCCGTTGCTTCAGCGATGGGCGCGGCTAACGACCGAAAAGCTGCCTTTGTTTGCCCTGAGCGCAGGCAGTTCCGTGCTGACCGAGATGGCGCAAAATTCCGGGGGGTCGGTTATGCAGTTGTCTCTCTTGCCGGTCTCGGCGCGAATTGAAAATGCATTGATTTCGTACGTCACCTACATCGGCAAGATCCTGTGGCCGGCTCGACTGGCGACGTATTATCCGATTCAACTCACTCCGCATGCGGGTGATGCGATCGCCTCAGCGGCTATCTTGATCGCCATCACGGCGCCGGTGCTGTATCTCCGGAAGCTTCCGTACCTCGCGGTGGGATGGTTCTTCTACCTCATTGCCATGGTTCCGGTGATTGGGATCGTGCAGGTAGGATTTCAGGGGATGGCCGACCGCTATACGTACGTCCCCGCCATTGGCTTGTTGATTGCACTGGTGTGGGGACTGTCCGAGATGGTTGCCCAGATTCCCGTGGCGCGAGCTGCGCTGGCGTTGGGCGGGCTGTGTGTCGTTATCGGGCTCGTGGCGGTTTCGGCTCGCTATCTCGAGTGCTGGAAAGATCCGGTGTCGCTGTTCGCGCGGGCGCGAACTTCCTGGGGCCGACCGGATTTCTGGCTGGAACAGCTTTACGGCAATGCCTTGTTTTCTGCAGGACGGACGGATGAGGCGTTGGAACATTACCAGGAGTCCTGCACAATCCAGCCGCGCACCGAGTACTGTCATTACAATATTGCACATATACTCGCCGGGCGCAGGCAATACAGCGACGCTCTCCACGAATACCAGCTGGCACTTCGCTATACTGCGAGCCGCGACATGGCATTGATCTGTCTGGATGAGTCGGGCGAGGCGCTCCTGCAAATGGGCGACTATGACGCAGCGCAAAAAGCGATTACACAGGCTCTAGGAATCGATCCTGCTGACTCCATGGCCAGACATCTGCAGGAGGTCGCTTCGCACAAGGGAGGCGCAAACTAGGCTTGGAAACTCGGGGGGTCCTTCTCCAAAGCGCCTGCTACGTGCTGCTGTTCCTGACCTGCGTTTTGGTCCTTGCGAGAGTTCGCGCGCGACACGTCCGCCAGGCGGTTCTTTTCGCTTCCAGCTGTGCACTCTACCTCACGTGGACGCCGTGGTTCGCCGCTGTTCTGGCAACCTCGATTGTTGTTAATTTCATGATTGGGAAATGGCTACAGCGGAATCCCAATTGGCTGCCTCTTTCGGCCGGGTTGATCTTTAACTTGGCGCTATTAACCGTGTTCAAATACCTGCCGGCATTGGCGGTTCACGTCTCGTCCCATGCGCTTCGCAGTTTCGTCGATCTCGCTCTGCCCCTGGGCATTTCGTTTTGGACGTTCCAGGCGATGAGCTATCTCTTCGACCTGTATCGCGGCGATGAACTTGACCCGTCACTCATGGAATTCGCCATGTATATGGCGTTCTTCCCCATCACGATCTCCGGACCGGTCTGCCGCCTGCCGGAGATGCTGCCGCAATTCCGTTCCGAGGAGAAAACTGCATGGAGTGAGGTTGCGACCGGGATACAACGAATCGCGATCGGCGTACTGATGATGCAGATCGCGAAGTTGCTCGGCCAGGGCATTCTGGCGGGCGACGGCATTGTCAGCGGATTTGACCGCACAACGCGATGGAGCGGAGCCGATGTTTGGTGTCTCTCGTTTGGCTACGGACTACAACTCTTCTTCGATTTCGCCGGTTACACGCACATTGCTGTGGGAGCTGCGAAAGCGCTCGGTATCACAGTTCCGGAGAATTTTGAGCGGCCGTTTGCATCGACGAATCCAACCATATTTTGGACGCGCTGGCATATGTCGCTGTCGTTCTGGATTCGCGACTATCTTTTCTTCCCGCTTGCGACGGCACGGCGCGAGGTCTGGTGGCGCAATCTGGCGCTGATTCTCTCCATGGCTGCTTTCGGCATCTGGCACCGGGCGAGCCTGCTGTTTCTGATCTGGGGTTGTTACCACGGCGTGCTGCTGGTCTCGCATCGCGTGATCCAGCAATGGGAGCGTAATTTCGAGTGGCGGCCGCCGGAAAAACTTTGGACTGCGCTGGGCTGGCTTGCAACCGCGATTTTCATCAGCCTGGGTTGGATTTTGTTCCGCGCAAGTTCTCCCGCACAAGCAGTGCAGATGCTGGCAGCGACCCTCTCGCCAACCAGCTATGCGTCGCACTTTCTCAGCCTGAGCCTGTACGGGTTGGTTGCTGTTCTCACCGCCGGATATGCCCTCGTGCTGCTGGTTGGCTCAGTCCTCGACAAACACATTGAAGCTGCTCGATCAAGCGAAGAGGCTCGATCGACCATTGCGCTCATCGCGCGCTGGCGCTGGTTTTGGATTCCGTCGCTGTACGCACTGGCATTGCTCTTCGTTTTCTTGATCACACACGGACAACAAGTGAACGCAGGACAACTGATGTATCGGCGGTTCTAGCGGATTTGCGTGCCGTCCGGCAGGAACACCGGATAGCCATCCCAGGGCTGGGCCAGCGCCATCTGTTCGGCAGCGGCGGCTCGATTGTAGGCGTAAAGGAATGTTCCGAAGCGCAGGCGCAGCATGGCGTCATCCGGGTCGCGCGCGATGGCCCACTGATATAGCGCGGCAGTGTCGTTCGGTAATTCGTCGGGACTCTGCGCCTTCGCAGCCATGCGGAACAGTTGCTCGGAATGATTCAGCTGTGTGGTAAATGGAGGTTTCTGCAGGCGATTCAGCATTTCGGAGGCGAGGCGCGCGCGATCATAGCGCGTTAAAGCAAGGAATCGCTCGCAATCGGCTTCGGATACAGGGTCTGAATTGCCGGCTGCGTCCGGTGACAAGTTCTTCGCCACCTGCTGAAACATGGCACGAGCTAGCAGGTAGCCGCCTTCGGGCGTGAGGTGCACGTGCTCATAGATGAATTCGCCGCCGATAATTCCGTCAGGACTGGCGTCGCTCAGAATTTTCTCGGCATCCACCAGAGCAACACCGTTTGCAAACGAACCGGCTACCGAACGGTTAATTTCATTGATGCGGCTATCGGCGCGGAAGCGGAGAGCATCAAGATCGCGGGCCCGCGAGAAATGCTCTCGTGCGGACTTGTAATTGGCCATACTCCAGTAACTTCGGGCGATGCGAAACTCGAGTTCGGCGTAGTCATCGTCAATCTTTGCCGCGGCAAGATATTGCTTCAATGCTTCGGCTGGCGAGTTCGCGTTTTCGAGGGAATCGCCATGCTGTACGAGCATGGTCCAGCTATTCAGCAGGTCCTGCTTCAAGCCCTCTTTATGCAGCGAAGCGAAGGGTGCGCAGTCTCTCAGATTCGTCGCCACCGTGGAGACAATCACCTTCGCTCCCGATTTGCGAGCCACGGCAATCGTCTCGCGCAGATTCTGCTCGTAGTTTGCGTAGACGTACTTCATCGACGGCGAAGTGAGCGGCACCTGTTTATCGAGAAACATCTCCATGCCGCGCCATTCCTGCTTCTGCGTGCCCAGCTTGGTCAGAAACTGCCCGATTCGCGTGGAGTGATACAACATGCTGGCGCGTGCCAGCGGCATGCTCATGCCGGCGGAAGTGAGCATGGTGCCAGCGCCATAAGGCCCGACGACTTCATTGTTGCCGGAGTAGATGATGAAAAGATCCGGCTGCTGACTGGCCAATCCCGCTGCAATGGGCAGCACGACGTGGGAGTTGATGGCGACGCTGCCAGTATTCACCACTTCAAATTTCAGCGACGGGTAGCGCTCGCGCAGCATGACTTCCAGGTATCGGCTGAAGGCATAGGCGGAGTCGGGATCTCCCATGGCGGCCGATTCGCCCAGAACAAAAATGCGATAGGTTCCCGGTTGCTTGGTGGCTGGAATGGCATAGAGCCGGGGCGTCTGCACCATGCCTGCAGGAAAGAACGGCGCGGCAAAAAACAAGTTGTAGCAGTTGGCGGGTGTGCCTCTGATCGTACATGGCACCAGCAGATCGGTGCTGTATCCGACGCCGGCAAGTCGCAACCCGAGCTCAAGGACTCCCAGAACGAGCAGAGGAACGAAAACCGCCGCAATGACCACAAGCGCCCAATGCGGGCGCTTGTGGGCTGCCGGGGGTTCGGCTTCAAGCTCAGAGTTCATGGGCGGCTTCCGGTCACGATTGGCAGCTCTGCTATTGCGCAATGGCCGCAGGTTTGTCAGTTTTCGTGCCGGCTTTCATACTCCCGTGCTGCTCCGCCTGAGCGATCAGGCGCTCTACACGATCACGCTGTGGATAGTTGGGGTTGGTTTCGAGCAGCCGCTTCCAGGACGCAACTGCGCCATTGATATCCATTTTGTCCTGCCACTTCACCATGCCCTCGTTAAACAGCGCGTTGGCGTGCTTGCCATCGATCTTGAGGACTTCGTCATACTCGCTGATGGCCCGGTCGGGCTGTCCCATCAAGTGATAGGCAGTGCCGAGATCGGTGCGGACGTCGGTCTCCTTAGGATCGATTTTGAGCGAGTCTTCATAATACTTTACCGCGTCCGGGTACTGCTGAGCGTCGTAGTACAGATTTCCAATCTGATATAGCAGGGCCGCATTCTTGGGGTCGGTCTTCAGTTGGGCAAGAAGCGGCTGGGCCTGCGCAACGGCCATTTGCCGCAACTGCTCCGGAGTGCGCTGCTGCGCGTTGTCCATGGACGACGCGCCGGTTTGGGTCCCCATGCCTGCTGGAGCCTGCGCCGCAGCGGCGGTTGCGGATTGGCCAGGCGCCGATCCGCGCATCAGATATCCCACCGCGACCCCTACCAGAAGGCAAATGACGGACAAAACATAGGCCTGGGTGCTGGTCCAGGTGCTTGAATTTGAACCATTTGTCTCAGCACTTTTATTCTCAGCCATAGCCATTCTCCTCGTCGGAATCCCCGATTTGTGACCGCATTGTCGCGTGACGGGCGGTCGGGACGGTGTGATTGAAATCACAGTTGCCAGTGCGTTCGGCAATGTTCACCTCATCAGGCTTGGGTTAGCTTCTTCCCTTTCACGATCTTGGTGCCGGAAACCGGTGAGCGATATACCCCGCGCGCTGTGGTATTATAGTCGTCCCTAGAGAGAAGCGGGATGGTAAATTCCGGCACTGCGGCTAATAACATGAAAACAGGAAAGATCTCGGCGTTCCACGTTGCCAATTTTGGCATCTGACGTGCTTCGATTGGTTGTGAGCAAGGAGATCCATGGCCGCGATGACGCAAACTTCAAAGACCTGGACCAATACCCAAACCTATAGCATGGCAGTGATCTCCCTGATCTTGGGCATCGCAGCCGGATATCTGCTGCACGCTCCAGCGACCGCCGCCGCCGGTTCCGCCGTCGCGAATGTTTCATCCAATGCCGTCCCCGGTAACGTTCCACAAATGCCGAGCGCTGCCGATCTGAAGCGCATGGCGGACAAACAAGTCGCTCCTCTGCTGGAACAGCTACAGAAAAATCCCAAAGATGCGGACCTGCTGGCCAAGATTGCGCAGTCCTACATGGCCGCCCAGCAATTTCAAAGCGCCAAACAATATTTCGAAGAATCCGTTGCAGCGAAGCCGGAGCCAGACGTCCTGAACGAGTTGGCATTCGTCTACGTGAAAATGGGCGACCTCGACAAAGGAATTGCGACGCTGAATCAGGCTCTGACCATCGATCCGAAAAATGCCAACGTCCTCTACAACCTTGGGTTTTATGAATGGAAGGGAAAAGCGGATCCGAAGGCGGCGATCGACGCCTGGCAGTCCTTTTTGAAGGTCGATCCGAAAAATCCCAAGCGATCCGAAATCGAACAGATGATGGCTCAAGCCAAGAAACATCTTGGCATCGCTCCCGGCACCAAGACCGACAAACCTGCAAATTAGCCCCGTTTCCTGCGGATCTTGAACGCGCAAACCGGGCAGAAATGCGTTTGCCTTCACGAACTGCGGCGTCGATCTGCCCGGAAGATCGATGTCTGGGTGAAAAAGGCACACTACGTCGGGGATTTCTCGCCAGCATGCGATCTTGTTTCTGCACAGCCTGAAGCGTTTGGAATCTGAGCCCTTGTGCGGAGTGCGACTTCTTCCGAAGCATCAGTTCCTTTCTAATTTTGCTATGCCGCTTGCACACCATGCCTCCCGTGATCGCTATATGCTGAAGTGGTTTGGTATCGCCCTCCTCCTGAGTTTCAGCTGGCGCACGGCCCTGGGACAGGCGCCGGCGCTGGACACCTTTACCAGCCCCGACGGCACATTCCGCTTGGTTTATCCTCAGACCTACGACCTCTTGATCGGCGAGCGTATGCTTAAGTGCACGCAGGGCCGACACGTGGGCATCCCTGTGTGTGATTTTTCGACGGCTCTTATTTGTGTGATCTATCCTGTCGAAAGCCCGGACGAGACCAACTTCGAAGCGGCAGGCTTTTCGGTGCGCACGGTTTCGGGCGTGAGTGCCGAATCCGATTGTCTGACCTATGCCGATCAACCACAATCCCCGACCGGGCGCCTTGAATTGACGTCGATCGACATCAATGACCGCGTGTTCCGGCACGCTTTGATCCGGAAGACAGTTTCTGGGCACTGGCAAGCAGCCGACTTTTACAGGACGTTTGACAGGCATAGAGGCTACGAGTTGCAGATTGAAGTTTCCGTGTCGGACGAGCCGGCACCGCAAGAGCCACCAAAGTCCAGGTCACTGGGAGAGGCGAAGGCCGAGAATGCCCGCGAATCACTCAAGCTGATCTTGTCGTCGGTGGTTTTCGAGCAGTAGGATTTTCGCTCGGCTGGCTTACAGGCTGAAAAATGTTGGACTTGTGGCTCCCAACGCGATGAGCGCAATCGAAGAACTGTTCGCGCTGACCCGACTGCGCGTGCTGCGCTGGCTGGCGTTGACTGCTCTGATTGTGGCGATCGGGACAGAGTGCTTCGTTAGCAAGCTCGCCGTTTTGGATCCCGACATCTGGTGGCATCTCAGCGTGGGCGATTGGATCGTTCACAATCAGGCCTTCCCCCATACTGGAATCTTCTCCCGCACGGCCGCATCGCGTCCCTGGATGGCTTACAGCTGGGGATATGAGGTTCTGCTCTCCCGCTTTTACGATTGGTGGACATTTGTCGGGATGGGCGTGTTTGGGACGGCACTCACGATTGCGGTTGCTTTAGCGGTGTTTGTCATGCTGTACCGCATATCCCGCCAATTCTGGACGGCGTGGGCACTCTCGCTGCTCAGCTTCGGCGGGTTCCTGTTCAACATTGCGCCGCGGCCGGTATTCTTCTCAGTCATCCTCTTTACCATTGTGCTCACACTGATTCTTGAGGCGCAACGGAGCGGACGAGTGCAGTTGCTCTACTGGCTGCCGTTGATTTTCATTATCTGGGCGAACACCCACATCCAGTTCATCTACGGGATCGCACTGGTGGGCCTTCTCGCCGGAATCAACCTGCTGCAGCGGATCGCGATTTCGTTAAGGCTATATCCGGAGTCCCTGACAAACCCCACATTACCCGTTACCGCCCTATTCGCAATTTTCGGCTGCTGCGTGGTGGCCAGCTGTATTGGCCCGTATTCGTACCACCTCTATCAACAGGTTTTTCTATATGCGCAATCGAAGATTATGTACAAAATAATCATCGAATTGCAGGCCCTCAACTTCAAGTACTACAACCACTACGTGGAGCTTCTGCTGGCAGTCGGCGCTTTCTTTGCCTTAGGCTGGCAAAAGAAGATCGATCCTTTCAAGCTGGCGCTACTGATCTTTGCCTGCATCTTCGCGTTCCGCACCTGGCGTGACGCGTGGTTTGTGTGCGTCACGGCGGCGGCCATCATCGCAGACTTTCCGATCTCCGAAGACAAGCGCGACCGCTCGCTCGGCCTTTCTGGCTGGGCAGCCGTCTCGCTGGCGAGCATCCTGCTGCTGCTTCTAGCCGTGCGCAATACGGATTTCAACACGCGTGGTCTCGATCAGGCGATCAGCCACGAGTATCCGGTGAATGCGGTCAATTTCCTGCGCAGAAATCCGGTAGGAGGGCCGCTCTACAACAGCTTCGATTTTGGCGGCTTCCTGATCTTCTACATGCCGCAATATCCCGTATCCATCGACGGCCGCACCGATCTTTACGGCAATGCCATGGTTGAGCAGTACTTTTCGACCCAGGAAGCCGATCCTTCCTACACCACGGATCCCTTGCTCAACGAAGCTGGAGTGGTGATACTGAAGAATAAGTTCCCTATCGCCGGAATGTTGTTGACCGATCGCCGTTTTCGAGTGATTTATCGCGACGATATCGCCACAGTTTTCGTGCGAAATTGGTAGAAAGCAACTTGCCTTAAAAGCAGCCCTGTGCGAACAAACGACGGCTACTGACTCCCTGCTCGGCCGACAAATACACTTGCCAGATCGTCGCTGTAGACTAGTTTGTATCTCGCTTCCAGCACTGGTAGGTTCGTCAGTGCCCTGGCCATAGCCGACTGGCGCTCTAAAAGCAGCGTGCCGCTCGGGGAAACTATGCCCTCGGTCTCCAACCGTTCTTTCCCACTGACAACGCTGAAATAAGACTCCAGCAGGCGGTTGCCGTAGAGTTCCACGCGGCTATCGACCGCAACCGGATATTGCGGCAGGTACCAAGTGAGGAAGCTGCCCCATGAATAAGCGTTAAACAATGGCTGAGGAAGGCCGTTGTTTCGGATATAGTCGCAAGCCTTCACGGGATACACCTGATCGATCTTGTCCATGAGGACGCCGTTGCGAGGGAGGAAAAGCGTGGCAAATATTACCGCGATCGCTGTCAGGGAAGCCGAGATTCTCTGCCACCTGTAGCTCGTCTTGCTCAGTGGTTCACATTGCAGCAATCTACCGCCCGGGACAATCGCGATAGCAGGCAGCACGGCCAGCCATCCGTCACGCTGAAGTCGAAATGCGATGGCGGTGCCTGCCATAAGAACGAGCAGACTGAACACGTCGAGCGAGCGCCGCCGCCCAAGCGAAAGAAAGCCGGCCATCACCAGCAGCATCAGTACGAACTCCTGCGGATGGCGGAAGGTCATGGCGCTCATCTCGGCAAAGTATTCAAACGTTGCGTGACTGTAGAGCGAGCTGGAACTGTTCGGCAAAAGGTTAATCGTGTAAGGAGTTGCGAAAGTCATGAGCAGTGAAAGCAGGGCCATGACACCAGCCCTCTTCAGGTCGACGCGCCGAACGGCGTCGCTGACCCAAGGCTTATCCGCGCCTCTTATCAGCTCTTCGATTCCCAAGGCAATCAGATACAGCAGGAGCAACGTCAGTCCGAGCACAAATTGGATATCCACATTCGCCCAGAGCAGAAACAGCAACGGCAGCCGGTACAGGTCCATCGAGCCGGTTTGACGACTGCGCAGCAGAAGGATCAACTCGACGGCGAAGAAAAGAATCGAAAAAACATAGGGCAGCGGCTGCAGGCCGTAAATCACGTACTGAGCTGCGGCCGAGAGCGCAACTGCGGTCCAGAAATCGGCGCGTCCCGCGCGTACGAGCAGGAATGTTGTCGCGGCGAGCGCGACTTTCAGCAGCATCAGCAGGAACGGGATCGCGCGCAATCCGAAAGCGCGATACATGAGTCCGAGAAGGACGTCAAAGGACCAACTCGCATCGTGCCAGGGCAGATTGGAGTACTGAGAGAACAGGCCAGTATGCGGGAAGGCGTGATTCTGCAGAATCCAGAGTCCAGTCTGCAGATGGACCCAGACTCCAGACGCGAGTATCGCTGAAACGTGAATTGCTTCGTAGACTGCCGCAGCCCCGAACAACACCGTCAGTGCGAGAATCCGCACCACGGTCAGCGCGTTCGAAGGTGAAATCCCAAGCTGTGAGGGTTCGGCGTCGTTATGGGCGAGTTGAGGCAAGACAAGATTCTAGCCGATGGGCTCGTAAGTCCCTTTGCCCGGCTTGCAGCGATCCTCTCTTTGCTCAAATCGACTCGCTGTGATGGAAATCACATTCGGTTGTGATACCGAAAGCTGCGCCAGTTGACCGCTCAGTATACTTTGGGAGTACAGTCGAATGCGATCGTCGCGGAACTGGGGTCAACAACCGTCGGCAAACCGGGTCTGAGATTCGCAGCGCGCCTGAAGGAAGGTCAGCGTATGAACTGGGGAAAAATCAAACATTGCGGCAGCCTGCTGGTAGTAGTCGGGTTGCTCGTCTTGTCGACTCGGCCCGCCAAAGCCAGCGCAGATTCACCGCTTTCCGGGACCTATCAGGCGGTTCGTGAATCGCAGGCCGGCGACCAGGTCCAGGTGCGTTTACAGCTTCACCTGGTGAATCGCATGACTCGCGACCTTCACATCCAGCGGATCACGCTTTGGGATTTCGCCCACCCGCCGCGAGGCGGAACGCAGGCCTGCAGCGTAGCGCTTCGCGCCACCAGTTCCGCGGACACGACCCAGGAGTTCATCATTCCGCGAGCAGAATACGAACTGTGGAAGCGGGGTGCGCGCCCGCGAGTCGTTCTGGAGATTAGCGGGCCCACGGGACATTTGAGCACTGAAGTCGTTCGGCTGGAGCGCATTTCTGGCGGGAAGGGGAACTGAGATGCGCAGCCGGACTCAGCTCCTTCTTTGCGGCGTGATGATTGTAGCGCTGTTCGCTTCGCAACCCTTATTCGCGCAATTCGCGATCAACACCGTCGCTGGTGGCGGACCGCACAATCTGCCGGCGCAGCAGGCGAGCATCGGGTACGCGCAGAGTGTGGCCCTCGACAGTGCTGGAAATGTCTACATTGCCGACGCATTTTCCAGCCAGATTTTCAAAGTTTCCACTTCTGGAACGCTCACCATCGTCGCCGGCAACGGCACGATGGGGTACGCCGGCGACGGCGGTCCAGCAACCAACGCCGCGCTGAATGAACCGGAATCTGTTTTCGTCGACGGCTCGGGAAACATTTTCATCGCCGATACGTACAACTCCGTCATCCGGAAGGTGACCGCTAGCAATGGATACATCCAAACCGTCGGGGGCAACTTTGCGGCGGGAGCGGGCTATTCTGGCGATGGCGGCCCGGCCACCAGCGCTCAGTTAAGCGATCCCTTCGGGGTTTTCGTGGATGCCCAGGGCGACATTTTCATCGCCGACAGCGATAACAACGTTATCCGCGAAGTCGCGGCGAGCAACGGCAACATTCAAACGGTTGCCGGCGGTGGAACCGGCTGCACTGGGCAGACCGACACATTGGGGGACGGCTGTCCTGCGACCAGTGCCGAGCTCTCGGAACCTGAGGGGGTGTTCGTCGATTCCTCAGGAGATATCTTCATCGCCGATACGCTGGACTCACTCATTCGCGAAGTCACGAGTTCGAACGGCAACATCCAAACTGTTGCGGGCACTTACTACAACTCAGCATCCGGAAGTAAATGCCAGTTTACCGGTGACGGCGGCGCAGCCACGAGTGCTTATCTGTGCCTGCCAGCCAGCATTTTTGTAGACGGCTCCGGAGACATCTACATTGCCGATACCGCCAACTACGCGATCCGGGAAGTCGTGAGCGGCACGATCAATAGAGTCGCAGGCACCCTTGGCACCCCCGGCTATTCGGGAAACGGAGGCCCTGCCACGAGCGCACTATTGCTGTATCCGGGCGGCGTGACGGTAGATGGCGCGGGCGACATCTTCATCGCCGACACCGATAACCACGTCGTACGCGGGGTGACTGGCGGCAATATCGAAGCCTTCGCAGGGAATAACACTCTGGCCTACTCCGGCGATGGAGGGCCGGCAACTTCCGCCGCGCTTAACGCTCCGCAAGGAGTATTCATTGACGGTTCAGGGGACATCTTCATCGCCGATAGCGCCAACTCGGTAATCCGCGAAGTAGTGGCGAGCAGCGGCGACATTCAAACTGTAGCCGGCAACGGCGTCGCATGTGTGGTCCCTGCACCCGGGGGATGCGGGGACGGCGACACGGCGACGAGCGCCCAACTGAACTATCCCACGGGAGTTTTCGTCGACGGCTCGGGCAACATCTACATCGCCGACACCGGCTTCCTCACCGAGAATTCCGTCATTCGCGTGGTGAACACCGGCACCTCGGCAATCACGGTGGCAGGCACCAGCGTTGGCGCTGGCGACATCCAAACGATTGTCGGCACGCTGGGCACCGCCGGTTATGCAGGCGACGGCCGAGCTCCCACGAGCGCGCAACTCTATAACCCACAGAGCGTCGTGTTCGATGGATCCGGCAACATCTTTATCGCCGATACCCTCAACAATGCCATCCGCGTGGTAAACACCGGAACGCAGAACCTTGTCATCGGCAATGCTTCGGTCGCGCCGGGAACGATCGCCACCGTCGCCGGAACCCCACCGACCGCGTGCACGGACGCGACTACGGGTTGTGGCGATAACGGAGCTGCCAACGCAGCGACTCTCAACGACCCAACTGGTGTGGCAGTCGATTCCGCCGAGAACGTCTACATCGCCGATTCGCAGAACTCGGCGATTCGCGTGGTGAATGCGAGCACGCAAAATTCAATCACGATTGCAGGATCTACGATTCCTCCAGGCGACATTCTCACCGTCGCCGGCACGCTCGGACGTGACGGGTACACGGGCGATGGCGGACCACCAGCCAGCGCAACGCTGAATATTCCCTTCGGCGTTTGGGTGGATTCGCCAGGAAATCTGTACATCGCCGACAGTAGCAACTCGGCTATTCGCGAAGTCATTGCCGTTTCCGGTTTGATTCAAACTATTGCGGGCAACGGGACCGGAACCGGGGGATTTTCCGGGGACGGCGGACAGGCGACCAGCGCGTCGTTGAACACTCCTTCGAGCGTTGCCCTCGGCAGTTCGGCGATCTTTATCGCCGACACGGATAATTTCCGCGTTCGGCAGCTGATTTCTACTGTAGTCGTGTCGGTTGTGCCGAGTTCGACCACACTCGCACCGGGCGGCACGCAGCAATTTCTGGCGAATGTATCAGGAGCAACGAACGCGAACGTGACCTGGCAGGTAAACGGACTCACCGGCGGGAACACAACGGTCGGTACCATCTCAACGCTCGGTCTTTATCAGGCTCCTGCCACTGCGCCATCGTCGACCATCACGGTGACGGCCATATCTGGTGCAAACGGCGTCACTTCGGGCTCGGCGCAGGTTTCAATTGCGGCAGCCGGCGCTCCTGCGATCAGCGTGACTACGACTCCGGCCGGGGTCACCGTGGTCTACACCTCGGCTACGCAAAGTTTCACGGCCAACGTGACGGCCGAAACCAACACCGCCGTCAATTGGGAGGTGAACAGCATCGCCGGCGGCAACTCGACCGTAGGAACGATCGACACAAACGGCAATTACACGGCGCCCAGCACAATTCCCTCCCAGCCGCTGGTGATCATCAGCGCGGTTTCGCAGGCCGATTCCTCGGTCTCCGGTTCCTACCCGATCAACATCGTCACGATGCCTTCTGCGCAGCAGCCTGCATCGCAGACAATATCATCGGGCGGATCGGCAACCTTCTCCCTGGCACTGAACGCCAACACCGGCAATCCTCATGATCCGATCACACTGTCATGCCTGCAGAGTACGTTGCCTGCGGGAGCATCCTGCAGCTTTAATCCCGCGACCATCACGCCGAGCAGCAGCGCAGTTTCCTTCAGCCTGATTGTGACCGTTCCGACTAGCACTGCGGCATTGCAGAAGCAGCGCAGAATGTGGGTGGCAACGTACTTCTACTTAGTATGTACACCTCTGGCAGGAATAGTTCTTCTAGCGCGTAGAAGGCGGAATTTGCGCGGCCACCTTGTGTGGCTCGGTATAATGTGCTTATTGCTTTCTGCGCTGATGGCGTGCGGCGGAAGCAGTTCGTCGAACCAAACACCAACGCAGACCTACAACATTCAGGTACAAGGAACGACCGCAGCACAACCCGCCCCCGTGACCATCACGACCGTGACTTTGACGGTGCAGTAGGCCTACGGACCGGCACGAAGCCTTCAAACGGCCTTGTATTCGCCATGATTCCACACCCGAAAGCGAGGAATGCCCCATTGAACCAACCTCCGCGGCGCAGAATACGGCGAGCAGCGCCGATAGCGACAGCGGCACCAGTTAGTCCAATCCCGCATGCCATGTAAGTGTGCTCCCACGACAGAGCGACGGGAGTCATCAGGGCTAACACAGCTCCGATAAAGGCCCATCGACGCGGGAGCCATCCCGCGAACATCCAGAAGACCGCGAGAACCGCCGCGACTGTGGCTAGCCAACTGCCCCAGATCGGATTCCCGAAGATCGTGATCCCCAACGCTAACATCACAGCTGGCGCCGGCGGGAACTTGCTCGCGTACGAAGGCACCTGGATCACGTGCAGAGTCTCAAACGATTGCCAGAGTGGATGAGTGGGATTGGTGAGGCGAAGGTGGCGAAAAGTATCCGCCTGCAGCAGCAAGGAGAACTCGTCCATGTTGCTGATGGCCGGAATGCGCCAGCACGCGATACGCACCATGCCTAAGCTAATTGCAACCAGCAAAAGAACGAGAATAAACGGACGCCTCACGACGGAACGCAAGAGTCTCGCCTGAGGCTCGCGCGAGATTTTCTTTTCCTGTTGCGGGTCTTCTTGCGCAGCGGCGAGGATTGGCGCAAATTCCGTCATGCTCATGCAGAGCTTACCTCTTGCCCGGCATCTTTAGCGCCTGCGGTTGTACTGTGCCGTTGGGATAGTGCGCAACCTCGTGGCAAACGAGCGAACAACTGTTCGTGCTGCGATTGTAGGAAATGGGGATGCCTCCACTTGGAGAAACGACTTTCCGATCGAAGTTGATCAGCCGCTCGCCAGTCACGTTTCCGCTGCTCGCTCCCATACCGTGCGCTGTGTGGCATGTGGAACAGGAGAATCCCGCATTGAGGTGCAGCGGGTGCTGCGTCCAACTCGTTGCGCTGTTCACGGTCGACAGGTTGTGGCACTTGCCGCACATGGCATACGGACCGTTGACGCTGAGGTCAGGGTTCGGGAAAAGATTCGTAATTCGCTGTCCCGGCCCGGGCGCTTCACTGAATTCGTAACGGCGCTCGAGAAGATGCAGCCACTTCGATCCGTGCGGACCGTTTGGTCCGGGGCCCCCGAATTCGCGATTGTCGTCGGCGTTGTGGCAATCAGTGCAATAGATCTGCGTGCCCATGGAACGCCCTTGAGTTTTCCCGTCGACTTGGAACATGTCGGTGAGCAGACTCGGCTGCGGCAAGGCGCTGCTGCGTGGATGAAGAACAGGATGGCTTGAGGTCGCTGTCGTCGCCATCTGCGGAATCAGGTTCAGCGGATCGTTTGCCGTTACCTCTCGCGTGGGCAGATATCCAAAAACAATCTGCGTCTGCTTGCCTGTGCTGGTGCCGTGGCAGCGCAGGCAATTTTCATATTGATTCACTGCCGGCGTGAGCACGGTCACCCCGTCTGTCGGGCTGATGCCCTCGACCCCGGCCTGCGAGGGGCGAATCGTCGGCGGCAGAACCGCGGAGAACGAAGTCGTCTGCAACGAACCATGCGGACTATGGCAATCTACGCAAGTCGCGTGACGGTTGTTGTTCAGCAGCGCCGGCTCGCCCGCGTCGTGTTGGTTGATTCCCGACGGAAAGGGATGGGCAATTTTCGTGTATTCGGTGTAAATATTGGGAATGGCCGGTGAGATGTTCGATCCGCCGTTATGACACGTGATGCAGTTCTGCGTGGACGTGTCCATATTCGGCACCGCCGGAACAGGCCCGCGCAGCAATCGCGCCCCGGCCACAGAATTGTGCGGCATGTGACACGACAGGCACGCATTCTGCGCCACATTTGTGTAGCTGCCCAGCACCGGCGGATTCGCGATCGCATTCCCTGCGGTCGCATGAATACTACTCGACCACTGCGCCAACGGATTGGTCTGTCCGGTAACAGTTCGCGGATTGGGATAATGGCAGGCGAGGCACATCTGCCCGCTGGAACTGTCGCGCACCAGGAAATTCTTCGAGAGTGTATCGATAGCTTGCGCGTGCGGGTTGTGGCAACTGGTGCACTCTACGTCGCCATTGATCAGTTTCACCGCTTTCAGCGGATCGGCCGTCGTGTGGGTGGTGGTCAGCGACGGCACTAGGTCGGCCGCATTCACCAGCGGTAGCTTCAGGCTGAACGGATGCGACCCCTGCAGGGTCGTCCCAAACACATCCTGCGGATACATGCTTCCGGTCATCGTAATGGTCCCGTAGGGCTGCGTTTGCCCCACGGCGACCGTGCCATCGTGGCAACTCAGGCACAAGCTGCTGTCTTGCCCCAGTATGGGTTGTTGTGTAACGTTGTGCAGTGTGGTGCTCGAGTAAGTTGTGTACGTCTGCGTCGAGAGCGTCTGACTCCACAGCGCAGGATTTACAGTCTGCAGGCCCGAGTGCGGCACATGACAATAGAGACATGGGTCGAGTTTGCCTTTCGTCGGTGATGTCCCGCTCAGCGACAGATTGTGCGAACCGAGCACATCGCTCGAGACCTGCGCGGGACTCCACTGCGCCGGAAAAAACCCGAGCATGAGAAACGCAAAAAGCAGCCGTTTCATGGCCGGCCTCCCTGCGCCTGCTTGGGCAAGCCGGAATACTTGTAGACCTGAATCCGCCGGTTAAACGAATCGACCACAAAAATGCGGTCGTCATGATCAATGAACAATCCCGCCGGCAATTGAAACTCGCCGTTCCCCGTCCCCCGCCCGCCAAAGTAATAAAGAAGTCTCCCCCGCTGATCAAAGACTTGAACGATTCCCCACAACCCGTCGACCACGTACAAATGCCCCTCGGAATCGACGCCGATTCCCTTGGGCCGGAACACTGTGCCGCTGGTATCTCCCAATTCTCCAACCGAGGACTGATACGCTCCCGAGCGATCCAGGAACTGTACGCGGAAGTTCATGGCATCGACCACGAACAAATTCTGGTCATGCACCAGCAATTCCGTGGGCAGATTGAATTCCACCTCGCCGTCGCCACGTTTCCCGATGCTCTGAAGCACTGAGCCGTTCAGATCGAACACGAACACTTTGTCGCGCAGCGTGTCGGTGATATAGATCTTCTGCGCTGCCGAATCTACGGCAATGCCCGTCGGCCTCTTGAAAAATCCCTCGCCGCCCTTCAGGCTGCCGATTGTCCGGCGAAATTTCCCGTTGGGATCAAAGACAAAAATCTTGCCCGACTCAGAATCAGTTACGTAGATATTGTCTTGGGCGTCCAGAGCGACGCATTGCGGGGAGCGCATCCGGTCTTTATCTTTCTCTTTGTCTCTGCGCTCGATGAACTTGTACTTGTGATTCTCGAAATCGAAGATATGGATGCCGTTCGCACCCGGATCGGTGACAATGGCTCTTCCCCGCGAATCCACGGCGATGCTGTACGGCCGGACCAGATGCGGATGATCGGGCTCGCCTGCCACCACATCAATCAGCTTAGTGAAGAATCCGCGCTTGCCTTCCACCTCTTTTTCAGAGCTGAAGCTGCGCTCCCAGTGCAGCTTTCGTCCGCCTTCGAGTTGCAGGTCCGGAGGCGGCGGCTCAACTGCTTTTTCGGTGTGGACCTTCGCCGCCCAACCCGGAGTCACCAGCAGCAGCACGACCCACGCCAGCCCGCCCCCGATTCTCAGCAATCTCTTCCCCGCGCTCAAAAGAAGTTGAACCATCGCGAAATCCCAATGTAATAGGACGTTACATGAACCGGCATTGTGCCTTCGACGCCCAGATCCTGCGCCAGTCGTGTGTATCCGCCGTTCAAGAACAATTTCCGCATCCGGTACGTCATGCTCGAATTGATCAGCGTGTTGTTGGTATACAGGGCCAGGATCGGATCGAGCGTGCTGCCGTTCGACTTACTGTAAGACACGTTGACGACGAGCCGGCGCACCGGCGAAGCGCCCAGCCCGACGCCCCATCCCTCAGACTTGTACTGGGAAACGTCGTTTCCGCTTAGCAGCACCTGCGTCGGCAGGGTGGTCGGGACCGGAATCAGCCCCGTCGCCGTGAAAATCGCTTGGCCAGTGGACTTCGTATAGTACCCGCTCAAGTTGTATCCGCGGTAGAACACTGTCGAAAAGCCTCTCTGGGCGCTGCTCGTAGTGCCCGCATTGGCCGTAAGCCCGCTGTGCGCCCCGCTATAGCCCACCAGGAACTGCGTATGATCGTTTAGCCGGCGGCGCACGCTCGACACGTAGTTGTACGACGATGTCGTGTAGATCAGCGACGCCGTCTCCACGTTCTGGGCGTAGCTGAAGTTTGCGCTGATGTCCCATCCAGACAATTTACGGTCATAGTTCATCGTGCCCACGAAGCCAAGGCCAGTATTGGTCTTCTGCTGGGCCGTATCGACAATACTGAACGAAAACGACAACCCCTTCAGCAGGGTCCGGTCAAAATTGTAGTTTACGCTCCCGCCAAATTGTGTCGCAGAATACGTCTCCCCCAGAAAAGTCTGGTACGAATGATTTATATCGGCATGAATCGCCAAATTCGTGATCGGCATATAGTAGGCATCCGTTGAGAACAGGAGGGAATAAAAGCTGCCCAAACTGACGAAGTTGAGCGGCGCGCCCGCGTTCAGCACCGGCTCGGGAACACTTCCCAGCAGGCTGGAATTGTAGCTTTCAGTGAACGAGGCTCCGAAGTCATCGAGGGGATGAAACGAGGCGTTACTGTTGATCGAGGTTGATCCACCGGAGCCGTGGCCCGAGGCAGAGCCCCCATAACTATCGCTATAGTTAAGGTGTGTAAGGCTCACGCCGAAATTCCCCGTCCACGGGAGTGCGTGCTGCGCCGCCGCTCCAAAACTATTATTCGAACTATTGGATGTGGCCGCAGGCTCGTCCGGCTCGGAAAAGTTCGGGAGGCTGGAGTCTGTATTGCGGTGCGTAAAATGGGCCATCAACCGCCAGCCGTCCATCATGTAATTGGAGTTCAGGTTCAGAGTTTTGTCAGTCTCGGAACTCGTTCCCGACCCTCCGTAAAGGGACTCGTCGGTGTTGTTGTCCAGGTAATTTATGCTGAAGGTTGGCAAATTCGGAACGATCTCGCTCCAGCCAAACCCAAAGCTCTGCTCGTTGCCGTTCGAAGCCAATCCGGTATCAGAGCCCGGTACGCCGTACGCTGACGTGTCGTTATTGACCTTGTTGAACGAGAAGGAGCCGGGGAAGTGACTTCCGCTAAAAAGGTTAACGCCCGCCCCCACACCGCTGGAGTTTGTCAGGTTGCCAAAAACCGAACTGGATTGGGAGCGGTTATAGAATGGTGCTACGTCAAAGTTGATAAAATTGGGATTATAGTAGTTCCCCGTGATATTGGCATTCCCGTCGAAGCCGGTGCCGTGCGACGACTGCCCCTGGTCAATCGCTCCCGTGTACTGGTACCCGAGATTGCCGGAGGCGCTCAAACGGGTGTTGTCGCCGATCGTCACCTGTGCCGCTGCCGGCAGCGCCAGCATAACCATTGCGGCGAGCGCCCGCCGCGCCTTGTGAAATCCCTTCCACAGTGACCGCATTCCCCACCTGGTTTCCGTCCCCATGAACCAGCGCGCCCGTAATGTGCCCGGCGTCGCGTTGGCCAGATGATTCACAGGACGTCAATTTTGGCCGTCTTCCTTAATCTCTCGTTCAGAGCGGAGCGAATTTTTTCGGTACTGCTCTTTTGCAGATCCGTCATCAGCTTCGCCTTCACGTCTGCAAATGGCGTTTTTCCCGCAGGGATATGCGCATTCAGCCGAAACAGCGTGTAGGCCGGGCCGATCTGGATGAGATCGCTCACCTCGCCCGCTTTCATCTTCCGCGCCGCTTCCACTACCGGAGGCGGAAGCTTGTCGCCTTCCACTGCCTTGCGGTCGCCCATGTTCACGTGCCAGTCGTCTTCCGAAATTCTTTCCGCCAGCAGCCCGAATTCCTGGTAGCTCTTGCTCGCCTTCGCCTGCTTGATGGCGCTCTCCGCCTTCTTGCGCGCCTCTTGCAGGTTCTCTGGCGTCGCGTTCTGCGGAGGGATGATCGAGATGGTCTGAATGCTGAACATCTCGGGATGGTGGAACTGTTTCGGATTCGCGTTGTAATAAGCCAGTGCCGCCGCCGTCGTCACCTTCGCCTTGTCGTAGACTTCCGACTTCAGCATGTCTTCAATCAGCAGTGAGCGGCGGATCTTCTCGTTGAGCAGTTGCTTGTTGCCGCGGGTTTCGGCCTGCACCACCTGCGTGTATTCCTGCTCGCTGGGGAACTGATTGCGGAATTCGATCTCTGCCTTCCTTAACCGCTCCGGCGCGACCGTGCGCTTTTCCTTCAACGCTTCCTGATAGAGCAATTCTTCGAAGATGAGCATCTCGAGAGCGCCCTTCCGCATCTCGGGCGCCATCGACTTGGGCACGCCGTTATGGATTTTCCCGTACGGAAAGATCGTCTCCATCTCGCGAATCAGGTCGCGGTCGGTCAGAATCGCTCCATTCACCCTCACCACCGGCGTTCCCACCGCCGGCATGTCGAACGTCACTATGTCCTTGGCCGCCGACCCCATGCCCGAAGGCGGCGTCGCGGACGCGCCATTGTTCGCCACAGCGGGAGCCGGCAGCGTGGGAGCGTGCGAAGCCACGACCTGGCCACTGCCTGCGATCGCTGTTGCCAGCAACATCGCGCCAACTTTGATTGCCTGCTTCATTGTTTCTTCCTCTCGTCTCTGCTCTCGAAAAGCGGGGGGAGAGAAGTTTCCTCTCCCCCAACTCGAAACAAGTTAGAACTGCGTGGTAACCGTGGTGATGCCGAACGTCTCGTTCGACGTATCGAAGTGGCACTGGCGGCAGAACTGGGTCGTCGAAACGGCCATCTGCGCGTTGGTGTTGCCAGCGCCGGGGTTGTAGGGTGAGTTGATGAAGAAGTACGTCGGATAGGTTCCCGTGCCAATGGCCGAGCCCGCCATCTTTGCCGATCCGGGGGCAAATCCCGGGGGACCTTGGTAAACGTACATCTGGTGCTGGTTGTGGCAGGTGGTGCAGGTGAGGAATGCACCGGAAGCATCGGTAGCGCCAGGAGGAAGGGAAACACCATAGCCCCACTTGCTGCCGGCGATGGCCGGATAGCCGTAGTTCGCGTTGAATTGAACGTACGAGTTAGCCGGGGTGATGCTTTTGATACTGCCAGCGCTCACGACGATCGTCAGCGGGGTGGTTGCGGCACTGTTCGTCCAAACGCCCACTGCGGCCAGCGTGGCATTCAGGCCGACCGGGTGATCGTTCAGATAGCCGGAGGTGTTGCCGTTGCCGCTATCGTCGCCGAGCAGGGTTGGGATCGGACGGGTTCCGTACACGCCGCTGGCGGCCAGCAGGCCCATCCTCTGCTCCCACGACTGGCCGTTCATCATCTGCCCTTTGGCCACCACGCCGTCATGGCAGGCCAGGCACATCATGATGCCTTCCAGTTCGGCGGTGTTGGTGGTATAGGCAGCTGACTGAGTGGGCAGGTTCTCGACGATACCATTGCCGAGAGTCAGGGTGTATCCGAACAACGGAGTTACGTCTTGTCCGAACAGTGCAACGCTACCGGAAGAGGGATCGTTGAAGGCAACAGCGTTGTTGGCAACGTTTCCGCCGCCGCCCGCTGCGCCGCTGTGCGGGGCGTGGCAGCCTGCGCAACCACGTCCGCCGTTCTGGTGGGCACCGAGAATATCGTAACCGGTCAGACCGTTCTTGCTATTCCCGGAGTAGGTCTGCGCCGCGGCCATACCGACCGCCAGCAGAGCTATTAATGTAACGAACAGTAGCTTTTTCATAACTGGTAAAACCTCCTATTTTGTAACAGCTGTTACTGCTACCTCTACGGCTATGTGCTCTCGTGTTCCGGAGCCAGCTTGCGCCAGATCCGGTTTGGCCATCCGCGGAACGGCCAAACTCTACTGCGGCTTTTGTGCCGCGGAACTTGGGGGGGAAGCAGGAGCCGCGTTACTGGCGGCGCCGGTTTTCGTCTCCGGCTTTGCCTCTGGCTTCCCTGATTTCTTGTCTGCTTCCGCTTTACGCCTCGCCAATTCCGCCCGCGTTTCGTCATCGGTGACGTAGTGGAACATCTGCACGCGTCCGGGATATTGTTCGGAGGTAAAAATGCGGTTGTTCTTGTCGATGTAGAGCCCCTCCACGGTCCGGAACTGCCCCGGGAACAGGCCGTGGCCGCCCAGCCACATCAGAAGGTGGCCGTCCGGGGTGTAGCACTGCAGGATGTCCTGCACCGCGTCGGCGACCCAGACATGCCCGTCGGAATCGATCGCAATGCCTTTCGGCCGGGAAAAATATCCCGGGCGGTCGCCGGCTTTGCCCCAGGCGCGGATGAAGTTGCCGTCGGCATCGAAGACCTCGATGCGATTGTTGAACATGTCGCTGACGTAGAGATTGTTGTCCTGGTCCAGAGCGACATTGGTGGGCGCGGCGAACTGTCCTTCCTCGGTCAGCGAGTGAGCCTTGCCTGCCGTGCCGATGGTGCGCAGCAGGTTGAGATTGTCGGCGTCATAGACCATGACCTGGTCGCGTCCCGCGTCGGCGACGTAGAGGAAGCGGTTTTCGTTATCCACCACCATGCCGGCGGGATCAACCAGACCGCCTTGGCTGATCGCGCCCTCGATCTTGTGCTCCTTGGTGAAAACCATGATGCGGTGCAGCTTGGTATCGGAAACGAACAGCCGGTCAGAGTCGTCGGTGGTCAAGCCGATGATGTCGCCGAAGCGCGCATTCGCTCCGTGCTTGATCATCTGCAGGTCTTTGTTTTCAGTATTGAAGATGAACACTGCGCCGACTTTTCCGTCAGCGACGTAGAGCTTGCCTTTGGAATCGACCGTCAGGCCGTACGGCGCCCACAGCGAAAAGATCGGGTTTTCGGCCAATTTCTGATCGGCGGGTTCTCCGCCCGCCATGCGGTCCATCCACGAAGTTTTCTTTTTGGTCTGAGTCTCTGGAATCTTCTGGCAGCAGAAGTAATTCAAATACTTCAACCGCGGCGGCGCCGGCGGATTCGGCCATACCAGCTTTGACCAGTCGACCTTGTCCATGATGTTGGTGTCCGGCGGGGGAGGCTGATCTTTCTTCTTTTTGTCGGCATGCAGCGGCCCAGCCACACTCAGGCAGAACAGCAGTCCGGCGACCACTGCCGTGAAGCGGAGGAGCCCGAGATTGGAAGCACGCCTGTTCATTTTGTTTTGCCGCTCTGTGTTTGTGGTGCCGACGCTTGCGTCGGTTGTGCAGGGGCACCTGGAGTTCGCGGGTTTGGAGACGAAGGCGCCAGGTTCGCGTGACACGTCAGGCAGAACGCCATGTTGTTCGGCTGATCCTTCACCAGCATTGCGGGATATGCCCCCGAGTGCGGCTGATGGCAGGTCAGGCAGTTGATCGGCTTCAGCACCTTATTCACATCTGTCGGGTCGACGATGTCGCTGACCGGGTGCCGCTCGACCGGATGACCGTGGCCGTACTGAATCGGCAGCAGGATCACTTTGCGGAAGTAGTCTTCCGGCAGTTTCACTTTCCCGTCGAAAATCGTGACCAGATGCTCGCTTTCGAGTTTCTGCGGACTTGCATTCGGGCCGTGGCACTCGAGGCAGAGCGCGTTCGGACTGGCCGCACGCAGCAAGTGATCGTTGGTGCCGCCATGCGGCTCGTGGCAGGTCGCGCAGCCTTGCTCGAAGGCCGGCTGATGCAGATGCGCTTTCTTCATCTGATCGGCCTGATCGCTATGGCAGGCGAGGCAGGCACGGACCGGATCCGGCTGCAGGAAGCCAGGAGACTTGCCGGCGTGCGGGTTGTGGCAGGCGACGCAATCGCCCTGCGCGCCGGGGTGCTGCACTTTCGCCGTTTCGATCTGCTTGGCCTTGTCGTCGTGGCAAGTCAGGCAGAGGGCGCGGCTGTCAGCGTTGGTCAGGACGACTTTTCCATCCTTGGCCGGCTGATGGCAGCTGTCGCACATCTTGTTCTCAAATGGGTTGTGCAGGAAGGCCTGCATCAGTTTCGGCTTCGCCGACTGATGCGGATCGTGGCACTGCAGGCAGTTGGCAGCTCCGAACGGCTGCCCGAGATGCGTCTTCTGCAAGGACGCGTCTTTCGGGTCATGGCAGTCCACGCAGAGCGCGGGGATGTCTTTCTTCAGGTGCGCCTGGAACTCGATTTTTTCCCGATCGCCGTTCTTGTGCGTGACGTGGCAGGTGTCGCAGCCCATGTCGAGCGCGGCGTGCCGGCTGCCGTCCTTCGGAACATTCACGCCGATGGCATGGCAGTTGAGGCAGAGATTCTCATCCCGGGTCGCTCCCGACGTCGGCTTGAACAACTGGTTCGGGTTGTCGGATTCGTGCGGGTCATGGCACTTCACGCAGTCGCGAATTGCCGGCGGGTGCATCGTCTGTCCCGGCTGAACTTTCTTGTCCTCGTGGCACTTCAGGCAAAGAGCCTGTGTGGTCGTGGTAATGAGCTTTACCCGGGTCACGTCGCGACTGACGCGAACTTCGTGGCAGCTCATGCACCCGATGGCAATGGCAGAGTGGACTGCCTTACCTTTGCTTTTGTCCTCATGGCACTCCAGGCACTTCGCCGAATCGACGTTCTTGTCCAGCGGCACGGGGTGCACGCCACCCAAGGCGCGGGGCAAACAGACCGCCGCAAAGCTTAGGGCCAGCAGTGTACGTAAGACCGGGCTGGCAAGCGAAGTGGTTTGACTCCAACGGGATTGGTTCTCGGTCCGGCTCACGAATTGGGGAAGGGTGCTCACCCAAGTCTCCGGTTCGTGAGGTGCACGAGAACCGCCGCTCTTGTGAGCATTGCTCAAATTTTCATCACCTGCGTAAGTGACTGGATTGGAAGAGGTTGTGCGGGTAGGTGAATTTGTTGCGAAATACATCAGGAACAATAGGATTGTCCCAAATGGGCCTTCTCCCACACTGAAATTGGTGAAATGACCCAAGTAACGCCATGAGGGCCGGAGGCTCCCGGCGCCAGTAGCGAGGCGGGGAAAGCCGCATACCCCACCCGGGTCCTAAATTGTTTCTTGGGTCGCCGAAGTGCGTCCATCACCGGAGCAAGTGAGCGGCGTCACGAAGCCAGTGTGATGTGTCAAATCCCTGTTGCACTGGGCGGTAATGCGCAATTTGGTCCAAATAGGCGCTTGTGGTCATCAGCGCCTTGTCTGTTAAGTCATGCCATATCTTTTTGTTACGCGGTCTTTGCACGTCTGGTGTGGAACTTGCACCTCAAGCTTGGGAACAGGGAGAAGGTATGGCCGTAGATTTCCGCAAACTTGCCCACAAAACGTGGCGCACCATTGCTTCTATTCAGACCGGCGTAGTTCTCTTGATCCTAGTCGTGATTTTCGCGGCGGTCGGAACCATCGTGCTTCAACGGCCGGTCACCGAGCCCGACGAGATGCAGAGGGCCTATTCGCCGCAGGCTCTCCAGATCCTGGATAAGGTCGGGTTGACCGACGTATTTCACTCCTGGTGGTTTCTCGGGCTGGTTCTGCTGGTCAGCATCTGCATCGTAGCGGCTTCGATCGATCGCTTCCCCAACTCGTGGCGCTATTTCTCGCGTCCGTACAAATATCCCGACGAAAGCTTCCGCCGTGCTTTACATCCACAGAAATTACTGGCCGTCGCGGACGAAGAATCGGGTTTGGTGGCGGCCGAGCGGGCACTGCATTCGCTTGGCTACAAGCCGGAACGCGTGGTCCACGAGGATCACTTCTCCATTTTTGCCGAA